>Ga0307405_10000008_pt1 | contig 264953 bp, 234 predicted proteins | sample 322Cmetagenome_2_FD_203311 | JGI IMG/M metagenome (GOLD analysis project Ga0307405, IMG submission 203311) | Maize rhizosphere microbial communities from greenhouse at UC Davis, California, United States - 322HYB-C-1 | ecosystem: Host-associated > Plants > Roots > Rhizosphere > Soil | place... | reverse complement strand
CGCTTAATTTTGGTTTGTAAGAGATTTTATAAAAGTTAAGGATGTGCGAATTTGGCTGTCCGCTCATTTCAACCGGGTGATTTTCATTATTGATCAGGCTGATAAGCGGATGTTTTGGTTGTGGCAGTCCCATTATCCGGTGTGCTTCCGATAAGGAATTGAATTTATAAGGGCTGTTATCTTCCTTTTTCATATTGATATGATACAAATATAACCGATAAGCTTTATTTATCGGTTATAGGTAAGGTTTTCTATTTAATTATCCTTGTGCAGCGTTCGATATTGATTCCCATTCTTCCCAAGTGGCCATCCTTTCTGCATAAGCAGTACGTACCCAAGGCAAGTTATGGCTGCCGAGAAAGAAACGTAAAGGTGGATTCTCTGTATCAACAATTTTAAAAATAGCATCTGGTGTAGCCTCCGGATTACCTCTTTCCATATGCTGTAATCCTTCAAAAAACTGAGCTTTAAAGTCGGTATATACTTCCATACCATCAGCGAACTTTAGAGAAGCCTGACTCCCAAATTCAGTGGCATAGGCACCGGGTTCGATAATGGTTACTTTGATCCCAAAAGATTTTACCTCTGCTGCCAGGCTTTCGTGGATGGCCTCAAATGCCCATTTAGATGAACTATAATAACCGATAACGGGTAAAACAACATGGCCAAGGTTGCTCGAAGTACCTAAAATGTGTCCATATTTTTGTTTGCGTAATATCGGCAGGGCGGCTTGTATAACAGCCACTGTTCCAAAAATGTTGGTGTCGTACATGGCCTTAACCTGGTCAATGGTGGCTTCTTCAATAGTACCAACAAGCGAATAACCTGCATTATTTAACACAATATCCAATCTTCCAAAATGCTTGTGGGCCTGTTGAACGGTTTTTTTTACCTGATCATAATTGGTCACATCCAGTTCCAGTGTCAATACATTTTCTTTGTATTTTTCCTGAAGGTCGGCAATGCTGGAGAGCATCCGTGCTGTTGCAGCTACCTTATCGCCACGTTCCAGCGCGGCAGTTGCCCACACACGCCCAAATCCACGCGACGCACCTGTAATAAACCAAACCTTATTGCCTGTTGAGGTATTTGTACCTTGATTTTCTTGTTGATGTTCCATAATTTTTATTTAAATAAATGATGGATCAAATATGGGCAAGGTCAGCGTGTTGTTTGTAGCCTAATCAGGTACTTTTGTAGCCAAAATGAGAAAATAAAGATGGCACTAGTTCACCGGAATTTTAAAACAGCCAAATGACTATAAAACTCAGCATCAGGGTAAAAAAGAAAATTTGAAATATGCGGTAAAAACAGGGAATTTTCTTTCTTGGGCGCTATAATGGATTAAATTTTCCTGAAGTGATAGTATGGATTTTCGTTTTTCTGTTGATCCCGGTTATGCCATTTTACGTTTTTCATTTTTAAAATATGACATATCAATTAAATTCTTAAATCCCAATCATGCTATCTTTGCCAACATACCAATTAGTATGTTATGTCTAAAGCAGCCGATACCCGGATGATGATTTTACAGAAATCTTTCGAACTGATTTACCGGAAGGGCTACCAGTCGACCAGTATTGATGAAATTATTGCCACCACGCAAGTAACGAAAGGGGCCTTTTATTATCATTTTAAAACTAAAGATGACATGGGACTAAGCCTGATTAATGAACTGCTTTACCCTGGCATGTACAATGTAATGATTAAGCCTTTGGAAGAAGGGAAGGATCCCGTAAAGGATATTTACAAGGTAGTGGAAAACCTGCTGAACGATTTTGTTTTTTTTAATCCTGATTATGGCTGCCCGGCCATTAACCTGATCGAAGAGATGTCGCCGATGAATCCTGCATTTAAAAAAGCACTTTCTAAATTGGTTAAACAGTGGCAAAATGCAATTGTAGCTACACTTAATAAGGGGAAAACCACCCAAATTTTAGCAGGTACTTTTGTGCCGGAAGAAGTGGCCATGGTAGTGATTTCAGGCTATGGCGGAGTGAGAAATATCGGCAAAGCTTTAGGGAAATCGAGTTACGAAACCTACTTAAAAGGGTTTAAAAGCTATTTAACAAATCTTTAATTTTTTTTATACCATAACATACTAATTAGTATGTTTAATATTTTCGTTATGCACCAGACTCTTTTAGGCCTACATTCAATTACCCGCTGGCTTGTACTTTTATCGTTGCTTTACAGCATTTACCTTGCTGCAAGGGGCCGTTTGCAGCATCTTCAATTTACGGCTTATGCCAATTTTATCCGGCATACTACGGCCACCGTTTCCCAGGTTCAGCTCTTGCTGGGATTAAGTTTGTACATGATCAGTCCGGTGGTGAAGTATGCCATGGCGGAAAGCGATACCAGCCATTTGGTTTCCGAACATGTATTTTTTAAGTATCTCCATATCTGGCTTATGGCAACATCGGTGGTGTTGATTACGCTTGGGTCGGCAAAGGCAAAAAGGATGGAAACCGATACTCAAAAATTTTCGACCATGCTATTTTGGTTTTGCCTGGCCCTTTTGGTCATACTTATCGCAATTCCATGGCCATTTTCGCCTCTTGCCAGCCGTCCATTTTTAAGATCATTTTAAAATTATCGAATCATTATGTTAAATCTGTTAAAAACCCCGATCGGAAGATTAAGGATTATCGGTTTCCTGGAAGGGACCTCATTATTGGTATTGGTATTTGTTGCGGTACCGCTAAAATACATCATGCACAGACCCGAACTGGTAAAACTGACTGGACCAATCCACGGGCTACTTTTTTGTCTTTTTGTTTTTATTACTTTCAGTGTAGGTGTAGCTTATAAATGGGTATTTTCGAAAATAACCTGGAAGGTGCTTTTGGCCTGCATTATTCCTTTTGGTACTTTTTACATTGATAAATATATCCTGATCCCACAATCGCTCATGCATGAAGGAGAAGATAACCTGAGATAATGGTATCGCATGAAATATAAAAAATACAGCATCATTATTGCCATTTTGGTTTGCCCGATTGTTTATGTATGGTCGTGTAACAGTTCGGGGAGGAGGAACGTTGATAATGGAATCAGTTTCAAAACTAAACTCTCCTCTTACCGGCTTTTTAAAGGAAAAATGGCTGAGCTTAAACCGAATGAGGGTGTAGAAATGTTTGAGCTTGCATCTACACTTTTTACGGATTATGCAGAAAAGCAACGGCTGATTAAATTACCGGAGGGAAAACAAATAGTGTTAAATGGGGAGGGTTTGCCCATTTTCCCTGAAGGAACTATGATTGCCAAAACCTTTTATTATTCAAAAGTTGCTAAAAAAGGTAGGGAGATTATAGAAACACGTTTACTGATCCTGCATCAATCAAAATGGAACGTGGCTACTTTCCGCTGGAATGTTTCACAAAATGAAGCAGATCTGATTGCTGATGGTGCAGATGTTCCGATTGATTTTACGGACTTGGATGGTGAAAGGAGAAAAATTTCCTATCATATTCCCACCAAACAGGAATGTGCCAGTTGCCATAGGCAAAACGACCTAATTATTCCAATTGGGCCGAAAGCAAGAAATCTGAATTTCAGTGTTAAAAGGCGTGAAGAAAATATTAACCAGTTAAGTTACCTGATGAAAAGAGGTGTGATAAAAAATATTAAAATCCATTCTTTAACCCACCTTCCGAATTATCACGATACCTCTTTGCCTGTTCAGCAAAGGGCAAGAGCTTATATGGATATTAATTGTGCGCACTGTCATCAAGCAGGAGGGTTTGCTGGGAATACCACATTAAACCTCGATTACAGAACGGATTTAGAACATACCGGAATCAAATTTAATAAAAGCAATATTATTATCAGAACAAACCAGATGAGCGAATTCCATATGCCCAAATTAGGAACAACTGTTATTGATAAGGACGGGGTGGCGTTGATCAAAAAGTATATTAGTGGGCTTAAGTAGCTAAGTTTTTTTAACCGCAAATTAACCTTCGTTGCACTCCGCTCGAAATGACGTTATTTTATAGATAGTTATCATCCATCTTACATTTTTCATCATCCATGCCTCAATATATTTTTTTCGGTATGATCGATAAAAATACAATGGGTAAACAAAATTTAAAAGCCCGGCAATTTAGGGTTGTTCTGCTATTCCAATCTTCGGTATCCAATAAAAGTAACCATCTCATCTTAAAATGGGATTAAAATGGATAGTCTTTCTGTTATTGGTAGATTTTCGCTCTTCGCGATGAATTTGATTGACTTCGTTACTATCTACACACATACGGTTGGCTAGTACATTGTTAATGGTCTGTTTTTTGTTTTGTTGTCATTCTGAGCGCAGCGAAGAATCCCCTGCTACGAAATACAGAACCCAAAACGAGTTGATGATCAAAGCAAATCATTAAAAAGATTCTTCACTGCGTTCAGAATGACAGAAATGCTTCAAGAGGTCAATTTAAGATTGTTTTTGTGGCTTCGACCGCTTACAGATATTTTTTTAAATCCGTGCCCTGTGTCCTCAAAGCCACTAAAGCGTATTTTATTTCGGTCTGTGAGGACACAGACCGAGGAGTTGATTGATTAAAAGATTTCCGTGATTCCCAACTTGATTGGAAACCACAGAGAGCTCATCGAAGATGATCTTAATGCGCCAAAATACTGAACGCTTTAAGATTCCCGCCTGCGCGGGAATGACGTGTCTTGTTGAGTTGAGGACAAATAGTTACAATAGTTTACAAAAGCGCCCTATCCAAGTGTACATAACCGCCATCCACATGGATCAGTTGGCCTGTAGTGTGGCTCGATTTATCTGATAATAAAAAGACCGCCATGCTGGCAATTTCATCCACGCTGGTCATTCTGTTTTCGAAAGGGATTTTATCAGTAATGTTCTTCAATTTTTCGTCACGGTCTTCGAAAGAGTTGATCCATTTTTCATATAACGGCGTCCAGGCTTCGGCAACAATAATCGCATTAACGCGGATACTAAACGGCAATAGTTCTACTGCCCATTCGCGTGTTAAGGCGTTTCTGGCACCATTCGATGCAGCATAACCCGAAGTTCCACCTTGTCCGGTTTCTGCAGTTTTACTACCGATATTTAAAATCGAACCCTTGCTCTGTTTAAGTGCGGGTAGGGCATGTTTAGCCAAAAGGTAATAATGGACCACGTTTTTATGCAGCGATTCCATGAAACCTTCATAAGTTCCATTTTCGAGGCCAACACCATCATTGACACCAGCATTGTTCACCAAACCATCTATTCTGCCATATTTGGTCAGTATTGCATCAACAATGGTTTTACAGTTTTCAGGTGCGGTGAGTTCTGCAGTAAAATAATCTGCTTTTAAGCCTAAATCTGTTATTTCCTGAAGCATTTTCAGGTTATCGTTTTCATTACGGCCGATAATGATGGGAAAAGCATTTTCAAATGCCAATGCTTTAACAATTGCCGCGCCAATACCTTTTGCTCCACCACTTACCAGGATTATTTTGCCGTCTAAATTTAAATTCATATTTGGTTGTATTTTTTTGTTTTTTACCACAGAGGACGCAGCGTTTTCACAGAGAACGCAGAGGTTCTTTAGCCTTGCTTATATAGATTTCTCTCCCAAAAATCGGGACTGCGCTTCAGTCGAAATGACGGATCGACTATCCATCTTCCATGGGCTAAAGGCTTACACCTCTTTTCCAGGGGATAAAATCATCCTGATTAAGTTGTACCGCTTTAGGAATTTCTTCGCCGCTGGCTACCTTAATACAGTATTCCAATATATCTTCGCCCATTTCGTTAATGGTTTTTTCGCCATTAATTACTGCTCCTGTGTCGATATCGATGATATCACTCATGCGTTTGGCCAGGATCGAATTGGTAGCTACTTTAATAGTTGGGCAAACCGGATTTCCTGTTGGCGTGCCTAAACCGGTGGTGAATAAAATTAAGGTTGCTCCGGCAGCAGCTTTACCTGTGGTTGCCTCTACATCATTCCCTGGGGTACATACCAGGCTTAAGCCAGGTTTAGTAGCGGGTTCGGTATAATCTAAAACATCTACAACAGGAGAGGAACCGGCTTTGCGTGCAGCACCGGCCGACTTAATCGCATCGGTGATTAAACCGTCTTTAATATTGCCTGGAGAAGGATTCATGTAAAAGCCAGAACCAACTTTATGTGCCAGATCATCATATTCGGTCATTAAGCGGATAAACTTTTCGGCAGTTGGCTGATCAACAGATCTATCGATCATTTCCTGCTCTACACCACAAAGTTCGGGGAACTCGGCCAATAAAACCTTGGCGCCTAAGGCCACCAATAAATCAGCACAATAACCAACAGCTGGATTGGCTGAGATACCGCTAAAACCATCACTACCACCACATTTTACACCCACACACATTTTGCTTAACAGGGCGGCTGCACGTTCTTGTTTATTAATGAACATCAGTCCTTCAAAAGTACTGCGGATTGAATTTTGGATCAATTGCTCTTCGCTTTGCGCTTTTTGCTGCTCGAAAATTAAAAGTGGTTTATCAAAATCAGGATCAAGTGCAAACAGGTCGCGTTTAAAGTCTTCAACCTGCAAATGCTGGCAACCTAAACTTAAAACCGTTATACCGGCCACATTGGGATGATGGGCATAAGCCGCCAATAATTTGCTTAAAGTATCGGCATCCTGACGTGTTCCGCCACAACCCCCATTATGTGTGAGGAACTTAATTCCATCTACATTTTTAAAGGTACGGCTGGCTTTGTATACGTTAGGTTCAAAAGTAATATGATTAATGTCTTCACCCTTTTCAAAGGCCTGAACCAGTTTGTGGGTATAAGATTTATATTTATCATCTACCGCATAACCCAACTCGCTATAAAGTGATTCTTTAATAATATCCAGATTTCTGTTTTCGCAAAATACAGTCGGGATAAACAGCCAATAGTTAGCGGTGCCCACTGCACCATTTTTACGGTGATAACCATTAAAACTGCGGTTGGCATATTTACTTACATCAGGCGCTTCCCATTTGTAATTAACATTGCGATAGGCAAATGGCTCTGCAGCATGTTTGGTGTTCTCTACATTCATCCGCGTACCAGCCTTTACATCAAACTGTACTTTTCCAACCAAAACGCCGTACATCATTACCTCATCGCCTGCTTTCATATCCTGCATAAAAAATTTATGCTTGGCAGGGATTTCATCAACAGTAACGTAAGTATTCCCCTCATGCACTACTTTGGTATCTTTGGGTAAATCTTGTAACGCAACCAAAACATTATCAGCATTGTTAATCTTGATGACTAATTTTTTCATCTATTATAATTCTGTTTTTATTGTATGAATACATCAATTATTAACTCATCTCCTTATTATTACCACAACTAATCCTGATTTTACTGGGGATAAAAAGATGCACACAGATATAGAATCCGTGTTTATCTGTGCACATCTGTGGTAAAAAATAAAAAAACTAACTGATGATTGCTCATTGTAATATTATACTTCTAAACTAATTTCTTTTTCAATGTGATTGGGTTTCCATCCTTTCCAGCCGAAGTAGAAAACCACTAAAAAGCATATAAATGGCACTAAATACCCATATTGTATATTGTGTGTGGCATCCGATATCAAACCTAATATCGGCGGTAAAAAGGCACCACCAACAATAGACATCACAATTAACGATGAGCCCAGTTTTGTATCTTTACCCAAACCTGCTATACCCAATGAAAATATGGTAGGAAACATGATCGACATAAAGAAAGAGACACCGATTAAAGCATAAACGGTAATCATGCCGCTTGCAAAAATAGATACAAGGGTAAGTAGAGCACTAATTAATGCATAAAGCATTAATAGTTTGTGGGCAGCTACGTATCTCATGAAGAAAGTTCCAGCGAAGCGGCCAACCATAAAAGCTAAACCTGCGGCGCCCGAATACCATGCTGCCTGATCCTGGCTGATATTTGCTGAAGAAGTGACGAAACTGATAAACAAACTCAATACGCAAACCTGTGCACCTACATAAAAAAACTGCCCAATAATTGCCCAGCGCAAATGGCTATGGCTCAACACATGCCCAAAACTGCTTTTTTCTTTGGCGTTTTCTTCTTCCTTAATATCAGGTAGTTTGGTGAAAATAAATAGAATGGCCACTACAATAATCAGGATACCCAAAATTAGATAAGGCGCTTTTACTGTTGATGCCTCTTCGAGCATATAAGCCTGTTTTTCTAAAGGCAACATTTTCGCTAATTGAACATCGGTATATTTTACTTCGGTAAAAATAAATTTACCGCCAAGTATTGGCGCTAAAAATGCAGCTAAACCATTAAAAGACTGAGAGAAGTTTAAACGCTGTGTAGCTGTTTCTGGTGGCCCCAGGACAGTAACATAAGGATTTGCCGCTGTTTCCAGGAAGGTTAAACCACAGGCGATAATAAAAAGTGCACCTAAGAAAAATATATATTGGGCAGTATTGGCCGCGGGTATAAATAATAAACAGCCAATGGCGAATAAAACAAGACCCAATATAATACCGCTTTTATACCCATACTTGCGCATAATGTAGCCTGCTGGTAATGCCAATAAAAAATAGGCGATAAAAACCGAAGAATCGACCAAGGTAGATTCGAAAACGTTTAGTTGAAAAGCTTTGCGTAAATGCGGAATTAATACAGGATCGAGATTGTGAACAAAGCCCCAAAAGAAAAACAGACTTGTGACTAAAATTAATGGAAATAAATATCCCTTACCGTTTTTTGGTGTATCGGATACCTGAAAGTTCGTTGATGGAGTGTGGCTCATGTTTTGTTTAGTTATAATGGTTTAAGCAGGTTCTTTTTGGTTAGTTGTTGTATTACAAATTAAACCCTTAAGCATTAATAAAAATTTAACTTTATGATCTAATTATTAAATGATATTATCTCGATTTTCTAATATGCAAAATAATTTTGCATATTAGATTGATTTTTTAAGATTTTATGAAACCGCATTTACTTAATGTATCTACTAATTCGGTAGATTCTTTTAGCGCTCGGCGAGACATTATGCCCGATATAAATAATCGTTGGCATTACCACGCTGCATTAGAATTGATCTACGTTAAAAAAGGCAGAGGAACGCAGTTTATTGGCGATAGCATTAAAAATTTTAAGGATGGCGATGTTGTTCTGCTCGGAAGCAATTTGCCACATTACTGGCGCTTTGACCCAGAGTTTTTTGATGAATTAGGTGGGGAAACAGTTGAAGTTTATGCGATCCATTTTAAGGAAGATTTTTTAGGCAAGGATTTTCTCGACCTTCCCGAAAACCAGGAGCTGAAAAAAGTGTTGCTGCAATCGCGGCAGGGAATTCAGTTGCAGGGAACCTCAAAAGAGAAAATAGCTTGTTTAATGCCACAGATTATTGAGGCAACAGGCACCATGAGGATTATAAAAATACTGGAGGTATTAACTGAAATAGCCAATTGCGAAGAGAAAAACATTTTGGTTTCGCTAGGTTTTAAGCCAAATTTTTTGGAGAATGAAAAAGATAGGATTCAATCTATTTATAATTATACCATCAGCAATTACAAAAATAAAATAGAACTAAAGGAAATTGCTGCGGTAGCTAAAATTAGCCCCAATTCTTTCTGTAAATTCTTTAAAACTAAAAGTAGAAAAACCTATACGCAGTTTCTGAACGAAATTAGGGTAGGCCAGGCCTGTAAATTATTGATCGAAAATGATTTAACTGTTAAAGAAATCTGCTACGACTGCGGTTTTTATAATTTTACCAGTTTCCATAAATATTTTAGAGAAATAACAGGTAAAACCCCGTTGAAATATCAACAAGCCTTTTCTAAGCAGTAGTTATAGCCGATGAAGTCTTTTTTTTAAATATGACTTCCTAATTCTACAATATTTGCCGTTTTATTTAAGTTTTTCTGCTTAGTTTTGTTTAAACCAAATATGAATAGCTGAAGTTTTAACGACTTTTATCTTTTATCGATTTTAAAATACAAGAATGTTGAAACTAATTTTTGATTTATAGGTTTATAGCTTAAGTTTGTATTTCTAACTGAATATTTTATGAGCAATATCTCTAATCCGAAACCGGTGAAAAATGGCGATAGGATGGACAATGACCATAATAACCTTAATGAGTCTTACAGCCCTGGTTCAAAACATAAATTTGAAGGATGGCCGATTTTATGGATATTGATCGCTATATTTTTAATCTCTGCAGTTTTATGGTATACAGGAGCCGCTCCTTACTTAATTAAGTGGATCGCCAATAAATAAAATAGATGCTTTTAGAGCGGTCAGTTTGGCCATAACATTTCATCGTCTTTCTGTGAGAAAGCTCAATGTATTGGCTTAAAGGGAGACGTTAATTTTGATGACGGGAAAAGAACTGATTAAAATTTTTCATCATCGCTGGGAATCTGCTCAGCGGAGAAATAACAGTACAACATAAATCCAAAAGAAATAATATAAAATACCGCTGTGATTAAAAGGAATGTGCTCATATAAATAGTTATTTGGTTAGTGTAATTATAACGTTAAGTTATCTTAAATTATATAGGGTGGTGCATTTATTTTATACTAATTATTAACATAATTAATTTTAATGTTGAAAACTATTTATTTAGTTGATGTGTGACGTCGATCTGCTATTCCGCTGTTCATCAGTGATCTGCTTATCTCGCCTGAAATTTATCGCGGTATTGAGTCGGCGTCATTCCGACTGATTTTCTGAACACTTTCCTGAATGCTTTGGGATCATTATAGCCAGAGTTATAAATTACCTCCGTCATTTGCTGGGCAGTTTGCTCTAATAACTTTTTAGCTGCTTCGATACGGGTTTGTTGAAGATACTCTATAGGGGTAATACCAATTACCTGTTTAAAGCGGCGCACAATATTTCTTCTACTGGAAGGAATATCTTTAATCATCTCTTCGATGGTAGCCACATCCTGATAATTGTTTTCAATTTTTTCCTGGGCAGAGGCAACAATATCATCATTGTGGTGACGGATGGGTTGAAAGGTGCTAAAGTACAATTGGTTTACACGGTCCATATCGATTGCAAAAATCTTTGCTACCTTAACAGCCATATCTTTTCCACAATGAAGCTGTAAAAGGTGCAGCAATAAATGGAAAGTAGAGGTGGCTCCGCCACTTGTAAATAATTTTCCATCCTGTGTTACCGTTTTATCAGCCTTTAAATGAACCAGGGGGAATGCCTTAGAAAAGGCCGAGCAGGCATCAACATGTGTGGTAGCTGCTTTACCATCCAGCAATCCAGATGCTGCAAGTAAAAATGCCCCAGTACAAAAAGTAGCAATTTCTGCACCTGCCGCATGTTGTTTGTTTAACCAGGGAATATAGCTTCGGTTTGCTGCGAGAGCATCTTTAATATCGTTGGTTGCAAATGATGGCACTAAAATGAGATCAAGATGTGCAGCTTTCTGTAAGGGCACACAAGGATGCTCACTAAAGTTATAATTTTTATCCTCCAATGTAATCAAACTAATGTTAAATGGCGTTTCGAGTTCATCTTTCCGATAAAATCCATTAACAGTATCAAATACATCCAAAATAGCCGCTATGCTTAATAATCTGAAATTTTGGGGCAGTAAAACACCTACTTGTATCATTTGGTTAAAAATTTAAGTATCTAAATATATAAAAATTGTCTGAAATGCCCCTTAAGATTGACTTTTACGGCAACGATGTTCGGCTAAATTAACAACTAACTTTATTTTAAGTTAATCAGCTAATTAGTAAACATATGAAAACCACCCCAACAAGTAGCAGAATGTACGGCTTTATAGTGCTGTACGAAATGCAGACAGATTTTTTAATAAGGGCTTTAGATGGGATAGACCAAAAGGACGCACAGAAAAGATTGGATACGAAAGCAAACCACATTGCCTGGATTACCGGGAGTGTGGTGCATGGCCGCTATTTTCTGGCCAAATCATTCGGTATCGATCTTCCATCCATAACTGATGAACTTTTTGCCGATAACAAAGGAATTGTGGATGATGCCACTTATCCATTGCTTGAAGATTTTATTAAAGATTGGGCAGCAATTTCTCCAAAGTTACAGGAGGCTTTAACCCAGGCTACCGACGAGAAACTGGAGGAGAAACTCAGTATCCCGGGAATGGAGATCACGCTGTTTGAAATGATCAGCTTCAACAGTTATCGGGAAGCCAGTTGCATCGGGCAGATTGCCCTATGGCGCAGGTTATTAAACTATCCTGGAATGAATTATATGTAAATTATGGAAAAGATAATTAGAGAAGCCGGTGAAACTTTGTCGGCGTTAGAAAACACTTTAGCGAAATTCGATACTGCGCAAATTAATGCAGTACCATTTAAGGGAAGCTGGACAGCCGGACAACTGGCTGAACATATGATTTTATCAAATTCGGGCTTTCTACAGGTTATAAATGGCCCTGTAACCGAAACAGACAAGCCGGCCGATTTCATGGTAGAACAAATCAGGAACGACTTTCTAAATTTCAATGTGAAGTACGATTCGCCTAAAGAGATTTACCCTGAAGACAGGACATATAAGCAACCTGAATTATTAAACAGCTTAAAACAGATCAGGGATGGGATTTCAGCTTCTATAGCTGACCTGGATTTAACGAAGACCTGCAGCTCCTATGAATTGCCGGGTTATGGTTTTCTAACCCGCTTAGAGGCTGTTTATTTTGTAATTTATCATACGCAACGACACGTACACCAGTTAAATAAAATTTATAGCGAGCTGGATAGCAATTGATTTTTAATTAAATTTATGAGAAACAACAGGTTTAATCTACTAAATCCCTATATCGGCAAATGGAAAACAGAAGGTTTAACAAAATCAGGTGATATAATCACTGGAACTGATACCTACGAGTGGGTTGACGGTGGTTTTTTCTTAATGCATCAGGTAGATATCATGTTTGGTGATAAAAAGATCCGATCGTTAGAAATTACCCACTATGATGATATGGAGGATGTTTTTAGGTCGCAATCGTTCGATAATGAAGGTAATATTTCAATATCAACCCTTAAAATTTACGATGATATCATTTTAATATTTGCCGATACTGAAAGATTTAAAGGGAATTTCAAAGCCCATACCATTGAAGGGGCATGGGAACAATTTGATGGTAAAAACTGGGCACCATGGATGGATATCAAATTAACAAAACTTGCAGATGAGCAGTAAGGCGCGCGAGCAGAAAGCCGATCAGGTTGATGATTACATGGAAAAACTCGAGCATCCTTTTAAACAGGAAGTCGAGCGGTTACGAAGTATTATGCTGAATGCAAATCCTAAACTGCAGGAAAGAGTAAAGTGGAATTCACCAAGTTTTTTTTATATAAAAGATCTGGCTGCTTTTAATCTTAGGGCTAAAGGATATGTACAGATCATTTTTATTTTTTACGATGGAAATATGATCGAAGATCCATCTTTACTACAAGGCAATTGGAAAGATAGGCGCGAAGCAAGGTTTTACAGTATGGTCGATATTGAAGCAAAACAACCTGCGCTGGAGCAGTTGGTGAATAATTGGGTTAAACTAATAGAACCAAATAATAATTAACAAATGATGTTAGTCGGGAGTCCTTAGTCCACAGTCTTGAGTCAATAATTTATTGTGCAGGTGCCTTTGTTGTAAACTGCAGGTGCTCTGTTATTAAGTATCAGCGTCTTGTTGTAAACTGTAGGTGCTTTATTATAAAATGGTCAATAGCTTATTGTTAATGGACTAAGAGTATTAACCATAAAACCATCAACCAAAACAGATTAAGTTATTATACACCAATGTACCAATGCCCGATGTACCAATGCCCAATGTACCAATGACTAATGTACCAATGACTAATGAACTATAATTAACTTTTATTATTTTTAAACTTAGAAACCAAAAATCAAAACACTATGAAAATTGCAGTTATTATTGTACGCGTGCTTTTAGCCGCTATGTATCTTTTTGCTTCTGTAAGCTATTTTCTTAATATAATGCCTAAGGCTCCGGAAATGACAGCGGCACAAACCAGCTTTATGACTGGCATGATGGCATCTGTATACCTTTTTCCATTGATCAAAATAACCGAACTGGTTGGTGGTATACTATTGCTTATCGGACGTACGGCACCTTTAGGCGCATTGATCATTTTCCCGGTTACCTTAAACATTTTTCTTTACCATGCATTTTTAGGTCCGAAAGATTTACCTATGGTTGCCGCAATGCTCCTGTTTAATTTATTCCTGTTTTATGCTTATCGTACAAAGTATTTGCCGATCTTTTCAAAGTAAATTTTACCGTTTTTAAAAATTCTCATACTTTTTCTCCTTATTTAGTGTTTCGATATAAGGTGTAATTATTATCTTTAGAAACTAACTAGAATAAAAAATATGAGAAAGTTACCATTTTTAATGCTGCTTTTTATTGCAGTATCATTTTCTGCCTTTGCACAGAAAAAAGATGCTATTGTAGGCAAATGGCTTAATCCATCGGGTGAAGGGCAAATAGAAATTTATAAAAAAGGCGATAAATATTATGGAAAATTAGCGTGGATGAAGGAACCTAATTTAAATGGTAAACCTAAATTAGATGCCAAAAACCCTGATGAAAAATTACAGAAACGCGCTTTATTGAATCTGGAAATATTAAAGGATTTTGTTTACGATGATGGTAAGTGGACTGATGGAACAATTTACGATCCAAAAAGTGGCAAAACATACAGCTGTAACATGTCTTTAAAAAGTAACGATGTGTTAAACATTCGTGGTTATGTAGGTATTTCTCTTTTAGGGCGATCGGAAACTTTTAGACGGGTAAAATAATTTATAGATGAAGAAAATTTTATGGTGCCTTTTAATGGCACCTTTTTTTTGCACCGCGCAGTCGTACTCCTTTAAACCCTTAAACGAGAATACCAAAACCAGTTTACGTGGGTTAAGTGTTGTATCAGATCGGGTTACCTGGGTAAGTGGCAGTAATGGATCGGTAGGTAAAACAACTGATGGTGGTATAACCTGGAAATGGTTAAAACCAAAAGGTTACGAAAAAATCGATTTCAGAGATATTGAAGCTTTCGACGATAAGCAGGCCATTATAGTGGGCATTGCATCGCCGGCATACATTCTGAAAACCGTAGATGGTGGTGAAACCTGGACAGAAAATTATAAAAATGTAGATTCAGCTATATTTTTAGACGGGCTAAGTTTCTGGGATAAAAATAAAGGAATCATTTTTGGTGATCCCATAAATGATAAAATGCAGTTGCTTAAAACTGTAGACGCAGGTAAAAGCTGGCAAGATATTTCAGCAAATCTAAAAGCCAATTTGGCTAAAGGTGAAGCGAGTTTTGCAGCAAGTGGCACAACCATTAAAACATTACCTGGTGGCAAAACCTGGATTGCATCAGGTGGAATGGTATCTAACATTTACTTTTCTCCGGATTATGGACAAAACTGGCAAGTATTTAAATGCCCCATTTTACAGGGCGAAAATAGTACAGGTCCTTTCTCCATCGATTTTTTGAATGAAAAAATTGGAGTAACTGTTGGCGGAAACTATGTAAAAGATAAAGAAAATACCAATAATATTCTTTTAACGAACGATGGAGGCAGAACCTGGCAAAAGCCAGCTACCCCGGTTTTAGGCTTCCGATCAGCTGTAATCTATATTAATGCTAAAACCTTAGTTGCTACAGGTACTTCAGGAACAGACATTTCTACTGATGGCGGCCAAAACTGGAAACATATTTCTGATAAAAGTTTTAATGCTGTTCAAAAAGCCAAAAAAGGTAAACAGATTGTTCTGGCCGGAGAGAAAGGTAATATCTATCAATTGGAGATCAGCAAATAAAATTTCAATCGTACTTCGTAACAGTTTTATTGATTAAGTATCTAATCAGTAAAACGATTCATAAATAAAAAAGATTGAAGCATCGGGATTGAGAAAATTTTGTTTCTTTGCTGTCAACTAAAACTTTAATTTAAAACATACACACACTCGCTCAATGGATTTTTTGCACACAATTTTAGGTGACGATATACAGGCCGGACTATTAATTATTTTGAATTTAATTGTGATTGAAAGTTTGCTTTCGGTAGACAATGCTGCTGTTTTGGCTACTATGGTAATGGATCTGCCAAAATCGCAAAGGGAAAAAGCTTTAAAATATGGCATTATCGGCGCTTATGTTTTTAGAGGGATCTGTTTGTTCCTGGCTGCATGGCTGGTTAAAATCTGGTGGCTAAAACCACTTGGCGGTTTATACCTGTTATATCTGGCTTTCGATTATTTTAGAAAAAAGAACAACAAAGGCAAGGAAGAAGAAGAGGAAGTAGACAAAAGCAAAAGCTGGATTTATAAATCTACTGTTGGCTTAATGGGGAATTTTTGGGCAACTGTTGCTTTGGTAGAAATAATGGATCTGGCCTTTTCTATAGATAATGTTTTTGCTGCTGTGGCTTTTACCGATCATATCTGGTTAATCTACATTGGTGTTTTTATCGGGATTTTGGCCATGCGTTTTGTAGCACAGGCATTTGTGAAACTGATGGAGAAATTTACCTTTTTAGAAACGATAGCATTTATCGTAATTGCTGTTTTAGGAATTAAACTTACCTCATCGTTAGTAACACATTTCTATCCTGAATCGCCTATTTCTCATGCTATCGAAGGTGAAAAAACAGATCTTTTTGTCTCTATTTTTACGGTAGCCATTTTCATTATACCGGTATTAACATCCTTATTATTTAACTATCCCAAAAAACACAAAAGCGATATCATCATTTCGGACGATGCCGAAAAAGTATTGGATAAATCTTAAATTATAAGGCTTATCTGTGATAAATCTTACAATTAAACCTTGGTAATATTACAATCAAATTTGTAATATTAGAATTTATAAACAGATTGCAATGGCTTTTTACAAACATTACTCATTCGATCTTTGGTTAACGTTGATTAAATCAAATCCAGCGTATAAACAGGAGCGGACCCAATATTTTTACCATAAATTTAATACTAAGCATAAAAATTTAGCAGAAATTGCTGTTATTTTTCGCCAGGTAGATTTAATGGTAAATGCCATTAATGAGCGGACAGGGAAAAATGTAGATGCTGATGAAATGTATTTAATGATTATCAGTATGATCAATGATTACGATTTCAATTTTCACGATGTGGATCTGCAAGAGATTGATCACGACATGGAACAGCTGGTTTTTGCCCACATGCCTTTGTTGTATAGCGATAATTCTTTAACCGTATTGGAACAGCTTAAATCAACAGGTTTAAGTTCGACCAATATTTTAAGCAATACTGGTTTTATAAAAGGGAAAACCTTAAAAAAAGTAATCAATCATTTGGGGATCGATCAGTTTATCGATTTTCAACTGTATTCTGATGAAGTAAGGATGTCTAAACCCAATACCGGATTTTTTCAGTTGATGTTAGATACCATCGATAGGGAAAAACATCCGGAATTAATGCTAAAAGATGTAATCCATGTTGGCGATAACCCGCATGCTGATGTTCGTGGGGCAGAAGCAATGGGAATTAACAGTATGCTCATCAATTCTAATCACCTATCTATCTCAAACCTACTCTATGATACCGTATAATTTCTCACTCCATAAAATAGACAATACAGTCGATTTTGGCTTTAGTGCCGACGATTACAGTCGCTTTAAGTTTGGCGATGACCTGGTGGCCCGATCTTTCGGAAAAGACCTTGCCGATGGCTTTATCCGCTATTATTTGGCTGATAATGTGATTACCGATCAGATTGTGGTTATCTCTAGTCCTTATAGTTTTATTCCAACGGCAACTTTCGCCATGAAAAATTATTTCGTTTGCCAGCTTAACCGTTGGCTGGTGGAAAATGGTGGTTTGGCGGTACAGGAAACCAAAGTGCACAGAACCATTACCTATAAAGAAGATTATGGCGAGTTAAGTGCCGAAGAAAGACTTTTATTGATTGGAAACGATTCATTTCATATCGATAAAGATTTTCTCGCTGGTAAAACACTTTTATTTCTGGATGATATCAGAATTACCGGAAGCCATGAGCGGATGATCTTAAAAATGGCTAAAGAATACGGTTTAAAGAACGAAATGCATATGCTTTATTTCGCCGAACTGGTTAATAAAAATATTCATCCCAATGTAGAGAATTTTCTGAATTACCATCAGATAAAATCTATTTTTGATCTGGAAGAAATTATCGATAGCGGCAATTTTAGGTTTAATACCCGTATTGTAAAATACATTTTAAATACTACTTCGAGCAGTTTTAATCTGTTTTTAGAACGTAGAAGTACCGATTTTATCAATCAGCTTTACGATCTATCCCTGGGGAATAACTACCATACTATAGAAGCGTATGCTAAAAATTTACATCTTATAAAAGACTATATCAAAAACAACAATTATAAATTAATTTAAATATGGCTATTAATTTGCAAAAGGGGCAGAGAGAAAATATCGATGCTCCTAAATTTACAATAGGTTTAGGTTGGGATACCAACAGCTCTTCAACAGGTTCTGCATTCGATTTAGATGCTTCAATTTTTTTACTAAACGATCAGAAAAAACTAATTTCAGACGAAAACTTTGTGTTCTACAATAATTTGGTTTCTCCGGATGGTTCAGTTGAACATACAGGTGATAACTTAACCGGTGATGGCGATGGCGATGATGAGCAGATCAAAATTGATTTAACCAAAGCTGATGCTAAAGTTAACGAGATCTGTATAGTGGTAACCATCCACGATGCTGACAACAGAAGACAAAATTTTGGTCAGGTTAGAAACTCTTTCATCCGTATTTTTGATGCCGTAACCAATGAGGTGATCTTAAAATACGAATTAGAAGAAGATTTCTCTATAGAAACAGCAGTAGAATTTGGAAGAATTTACAAACGCGAAGGCAAGTGGAAATTTGAAGCCGTTGGCGTAGGTATGAAAGGTGGTTTACAGGATTATATAAACAAATATCAATAATATTATGGCAATCAATCTTCAAAAAGGACAGCGTATCAGTCTGGAAAAAAGTAATGGCAGCAAACTTCAGAATGTTTGTGTAGGTATTAACTGGGGTGCCATTGAAAAGAAGGGCCTTTTCGGTTTCGGATCTTCAAAAGAAGCGGTAGATTTAGATGGTAGCTGTGCATTATACAACGAAAACAAACAACTTTTAGAGGTAGTTTATTTTGGCAACCTAAAATCTAAAAATGGCTCTGTAAAACATAGCGGCGATGATTTAACCGGCGATATGGGTGGCGATGATGGCTTAGATAATGAGGTAATCACACTTGATTTCTCTCAGTTGGATGCCAATGTAAACTATGTTGCCTTTGTATTGAATAGTTTTAGAGGTCATGATTTTGGTACGATTCCTTTCGCTTCTATCCGCATTTATGAAGGTACAACGAAACGGGTTAACGAGGTTTTTGCTAAATTCGATATTGCTAACGGAGCCAACTTTGCTGGTCACGTATCGATGGTAATGGGCGTTTTTTACAAGAAAAACGGCGAATGGAAATTTAATGCCATTGGAGAACCAACCAAAGATAAAAAACTCGAAGATACCGTTAAAACTGTAACGCAAAACTATTTATAAGCCATAAGGCTGGTAATTAATCAAACTATGGAAACCAACCCAAACGTTACCCAAGCCCTTACTCCGGTTAAACTGGATAAAGATGGCAATGTGGATCTCGAGAAAATAAGCTCTGAGGAAACGCTTAAATACAATGAGATTGGAAAATCGTTAGAACCATCAGATGTAAATTCTATCCTGAATTACGGAAGCGATGCCCAAAACTCAATGGAAAAATACAGTAACGAGTTTTTATCGTCTGTACGGACCTATAACAGTGGCGAAGTTGGCGGTTTAATTAACGAACTGCTTACCGAACTGAATTATATCGATGTTTCTGAATTGGAGCAAAGTGCATTTAAGAACTTTATTTCTAAAATCCCGTTTTTAAAAAGCCTGGTTGTCGATGTGAAAAAACTTTTCCAGAAGTATGATGTCGTGGTGAATAATATTGATAAAATCACCAATAAAATTAAAGCTGGAAGATTAAATTCGATTAAAGACAACAGTTCGCTGCAAACCATGTTCGATAGCAATGTTGGTTACATCCACCAAATGGAAGAACTGATTATTGCCGGACAGATGAAATACAACGAGCTGAACATCAAACTTGCTGAGATGGAAGGCCGGCCTGCCGATTACCAGGATTATGAAATTGCCGATTTAAGGGATTTCATAAGCCGTTTGGATAAAAGACTGGCAGATATGAAAATTGTTCGTTTCATCATGTTGCAATCTTTAGCGCAAATTCGTGTAGTGCAGAACAATAATACTTCAATTGCAGAAAAAGCACAGTCGATTGTATCTACAACCATTCCGGTATGGAAAAACCAATTGACCATTGCTGTTGCTTTACAAAGGCAAAAGGCCAATGTGGAGATGCAGAAGAAAATTTCGGATACCACGAATACCATTTTACAGAAAAATGCAGAGATGCTGAAACAAAACAGTATCGATGTAGCCAAAGAGAATGAAAAAACAGTAGTATCTTTGGAAACCTTGAAACGAACTACTTCATCGTTAATTGAAACGCTTAATGAGGTTAAACAGATCCATGAAGCGGGTGCACAGAGCAGAAGGGTGTTGGATGGCGAACTTAAAACTTTGGAAACAGAGTTAAAAAAGAACGTTACGAGGGTGAGTTAATTAAAATATGGATGAATACCGTTTAAATATTATCAAAAAATCAAGCGCAGAGATCAACCGTTTACAGTTGCTCTCTGTGTTTTTTGATGATGAGGTGATTTATAAAATTTATTTAAGAAGCCAGGTTATTCATCAACTTTTTGCCAACAACGAAGAATTAGAGATCGAAAAATTAGATCTTTTCCATCTTCAGTTTACCGATAGCGTGATCGAACTGCTCAAAAAGATTAAAAAGAGCAATGAGAAAAACGTATCGCTCATTTACGATGAAATTGACCTGAATGAAGAGCTGATCGACCGCATGGCAGGTGCGCTTATTGATCAGAAAAGTTTTCAGCAGGATAAACAGAAACAATCGTTAAAAGTAAACCTGTCGCTGCGGAAGCTATTCAGTGTGCTTTCTGAGCTCAGTTCCGATTTTCCTTTCTCCAAAAACATCAACGTTTTTAGCTCCAGATACGCCAATGATTTTTACTTCGACCTCACCACCGATCAATTTACTAAACTGATTGATTTTCAAAGTAAACAGGTGTATACCAATGTTTATGCAACCATCGAGAAAAAATTGATGGGCAAGTTGTGTAAGTACGATTTTCGGACTGAATTTTATATTGGTTTAAAATCAGGCGAACTGGTAATTGAAGTTTATAAATTTTTAGATATAGACAGTTATTACCTGTTTTTTCCGAGCAGAAACCTGTTCTTGTTCTGCGATTTAACCATTTTGAAAGATTTGGATATGTCTAATAATCTTTCAGAACGGGAACGGATTGTACAAGAACTGCAATATAAAAACGATAAGTTAAAAAGTAACGCTGCGGTTTTAAAAACGGCAATTCCGAATGAGGTTGTTAATTTGTTAGAAGATAGTTATGGTAAAATATCTGACATCAATTTCTTGAACCACCTCAATAATTTCGATGTACAATCGAATATTCTGAAGACCATGTTGAAGACGGATTTGTTTTAGGTTGGTTTGACTACTTGAAATCTGTGTCCATAGCTTTATAACATCTTTAAAAGATTTCTCGACTACGCTGTGCTCCGCTCGAAATGACGGATGATTGGATGGAGAAATCTCTAGGGTTATCGTCATTTCGACTGTAGCGTATCGATTTTCATCGGTATCAGAATGGAGAAATCTGTGTCCATAGCTTTATAACACCTTTAAAAGATTTCTCGACTACGCTGTGCTCCGCTCGAAATGACGGATGATTGGATGGAGAAATTTCTATGAGAAATCTCAAGGGGTATCGTCATTTCGACCGTAGCGGAGAAATCTTTGAACTTGGTTTTATAGCAACTTTAAAAGATTTCTCAACTACGCTGTGCTCCGCTCGAAATGACGGATGATGGATGGAGAAATTTCTATGAGAAATCTCTCTGGGTATCGTCATTTCGACTGAAGCTCACCGATTTTCATCGGTAGCGGAATGGAGAAATCTTTGAACATATTTTTATACGCTCTTTAAAGATTTCTCGACTTCGCTTCGCTCGCTCGAGATGACGAGCTATAATCTTTACTCATCCCACTCGTTTATAATTTTTGTCAAATCATCCCAATTTTTATTAAAACTATTAATTAGCGCATCTTTTTTCGCTCTACTCCATTTTTTTAGTTGCTTTTCCCGATCAATGGCCTCTTCTATAGATGTATAAACTTCGTAATAAACACAAAGAGCTAGATTGTACTTTGCTGTAAAGGATTTAAGGTGAATTTTATTCTGATGTTCGTAAATACGGCTTCTTAAATTAGAAGTAACACCAATATATAATGTCGTTCTTTGATAATTGGTCATAATATAGATGCATCCTCCGCGTTCCATGTACTGAATTTATGAAGAAAATCTTTATTTCAACCATGGTCGAGAAATCTCTAGAATTGTTTTATATCACCTTTAAAAGATTTCTCGACTACGCTGCGTTCCGCTCGAAATGACGGATGATTAAATTGCGAAATTTCTATAAGAAATCTCAAGGGGTATCGTCATTTCGACCGTAGCGGAGAAATCTTTGAATTTGGTTTTATAGCAACTTTAAAAGATTTCTCGACTTCGCTGTGCTCCGCTCGAAATGACGGATGATTGGATGGAGAAATTTCTATGAGAAATCTCAAGGGGTATCGTCATTTCGACCGTAGCGGAGAAATCTTTGAACCTGGTTTTATAACACCTTTAAAAGATTTCTCGACTTCGCTGCGCTCCGCTCGAAATGACGGATGATTGGATGGAGAAATCTCTAGGGTTATCGTCATTTCGACCGTAGCGGAGAAATCTTTGAACTAGGTTTTATAGCAACTTTAAAAGATTTCTCGACTACGCTGTGCTCCGTTCGAAATGACGGATTATTGGATTGAGAAATCTCAAGGGGTATCGTCATTTCGACCGCAGTGGAGAAATCTTTGAAGCTGGTTTTATAGCAACTTTAAAAGATTTCTCGACTTCGCTGTGCTCCGCTCGAAATGACGAAACTAGTAGAAGTACCGCTCGAATGAAGGTTCTAGGAAAGCTTACCGCGTCAATACCGCCAATTTCTGTTTAAACAAATCCATTGTTCTGCTCCAGGCCAGTTTTGCGGCCGCTTCATTATATCTGGTAGGTGAGGTATTGTTGTTAAAGGCATGGTTTACGCCATCGTAGATGTAAATTTTGTAATCAATTTTATTGTCTTTTAATGCTTGCTCATAAGCAGGGATCCCGGCATTAATGCGTTCATCCAGGCCGCCATAATGTAACATTAAACTCGCTTTAATTTTAGGAACATCGGCCACATTGGCCTGTGAACCGTAATAAGCAACAGCTGCCTGTAATTTAGGATCATTAACGGCTAATTTATTGGCCATTGCACCGCCCCAGCAAAAGCCAACACAGCCTACTTTACCATTGCCGTCTTTTCTATTGCGTAAATAGTCCAATCCTTTTAAATAATTCTGTAAGTTCTTTTCAGGATCTAATTTACCGATCAACTCGCGTCCCTTATCTTCATCCGTCGGGGTTCCACCAAGCGGCGAAAGGGCATCAACACCAAGGGCCAGGAAACCTTCGGCGGCAACACGTTTGGTTACATCAATAATATGTGGATTTAAACCCCTGTTTTCATGAATAACCAGTACGCAGCCTAAGTTCTTTTTCCCTTTTGGCTTGGCCAGTACAGCTTTCATATCACCGTCAACACCAGCGTAGGTAATATTTTCAACTTCGATATCATCACTGTTAAAATCTGCTGCAGCGGCATAATTATTCTCTAGCATAGGCAGAATAGTCATCGCCAATGCTGTGCTGCCCGCCAGGACAGCCAGTTTTCTCATAAAATCTTTTCTGCTTACCTGACTATGGGTATATTCATCGTACAGGTTGATTATTTTCTGATCCATCTTATTGATTTTGAATTACCTTACAAGATAAAAAAGGATGGCGAGATTTGAGGTAGCATTGCCTAAAAGTTACAATACATTTCTTCCCATTTTTTAATCAGCGTTACACGGTGTTTCGTATATCGTGGGGTTAAAAAGGCATTCGACCAATCATCATAATTATCATAAAAGAATTTCAGGAAGAAGATATGAAAGGTGATTCCGAGATATGGAATGGCTTTTAATTCATCTTCAGTTAATGGCCTAACTTTCTGGTAAGCGTTTAAAAAGATATTAAAATCTTCTGCTGCCTGTTCCTTTGATATTAAATTATTGAGTTGATGGAAGAAATAATGGTTAAGAAACGACATTAAGTCGTTAATCAGGTAACCCTCACCTGCAAAATCGAAATCAAAAAAGGTAATTTTTCCCGCTTCATCAAAATGGAAATTCTTTGGAAAAAAATCATAATGGCAATAGCCGTAGCTAAACTTTGAAATATCAAACCTTTCGAACTTTTTAACCACTTTATCGGCAATGTTGGTCAGGTATTCAAATTCCTCGGGCATTTCTATAAAATGAGGTTTTAAATCGCGCAAAGGCTCAAATAAAGTCGTTTCAAAGTTGAATATCGGTCTTGCATTATTCAGCTTTATTGTAGAAGTACTTTGGTGCAAGGTGGCAATGTCTTGGCCCAATTGAAAAAGATGTGTATTTTCCAGGTCCAAAATCACTTTCCCTTCAGCAAAGGAAAACATTACGCCATTTCTTAAACCTTCTATGGCATTAAACTGTTGAATTTGTTTCCCATTTACATCGGTTATGGGGTAAGATACTGAGTTTCCGTTTGCTTTTAAAATATTGAGCAATTCTACTTCAGCTTCAATTTCATTGCGTTTGCGGTGTGCATCGCGGTAGATTTTGAAGATATATTTTCGGCTTTCATTTTCCAGAATATAGGTGTCACTTACATTTCTGATGAGTAACCGGCATGTTGTAGATGGATCTAACTGATATGCATCAATTAAATAATCTTTTAAAGCAGTAGGAGATAAAGTGGAGTATTGAGCGGGGAAAATATTTTGCATAAAATAGCGCTTTGGGGTTTCAAATATAAATTTTAGAAATGACATCTTAGCCATTAAATAAGACTACCTTACATCCCTTAGGCACGTTGTTTTAAGATTAAACAAATCTGTTGGAAAAAATATTTGACTGCCTTATCGATAGTTTTATCGTAGATAAAGTGGGCATAGCTGAAAACTTTTTAAGTGTTCCTTTAGCGGCCCATCTTAAAGATAACCTGATCGGGTTATTTGAAAATAAAAAACTTTTAAATGCTGGCGTGGGTAACGACACGGTTGTGAATCAAAACAAGTTGATTAGAAGCGACGTGATTTACTGGTTAGACAGAAATCATAATAACCAACACGAAAATGATTTCTTCGATCTGATGGACGAATTTGTGGTTTATTTAAACCGTACCTGTTATACGGGTATCACCGGATACGAATTTCATTATACACTTTACGAATCGGGCACCTTCTACAAAAAACATATCGATCAGTTCCAGAGCAATGGAAGCCGGCAATATTCGATGATTATGTATCTGAACAGCAATTGGAAAGTAGAAGACGGGGGAGCGCTGCGTATTTATCATGCTGATGAGGAACAGGATATTTCGCCCGATAACGGTAAAAGTGTTTTCTTTAAAAGTTCAGACCTGGCACATGAAGTATTGCTCACACATAAACAAAGGATGAGTATTACAGGCTGGTTAAAGATCGGTTAAATTTAATCTTAAATGTCAAGCAACCGTTTGATCACCCCTTTATAATTTTTACCGATAGGAAGTTCCTGACCATTTTTGAGCATTATTGTATTGCCCGCTAAATAATCGACGTATTTTTTGTTGAGCATAAAAGATTTATGAATCCTGATAAAATAATCGGCTGGTAACTGATCTTCAAAACTGGTCAATGTTCTGGGCGTCAGTATAAAATTACCGTTTTTCCAAACCTTTACATAGTTACCCAGGCTTTCTAAATATTGTATTTCTTCGGTTTTTACAAGGATGTGTCTTTTGTCTGCTTTAATTGAGATTTGCTCATCGCTTTTGGTCTCTGCTTTTTCGATTTCAATAGGACCATCAGTTTGTTTTTTAAGGTTGTACAGTTCCAGCGCCCGGTTAATGGCTTTTAAAAAACGATCGAATCGGAAGGGTTTTAAAAGGTAATCGCAAACGGCCAGATCAAAACCCTCTAAAGCGTATTCTTCGTATGCCGAAGTTATAATTATAAGCGGCTTATGCTGTAAGGTTCTCAAAAAATCCAGGCCGTTCAGTTTAGGCATCCGAATATCCAGGAAAATTAAATCTACTTGCTGTTTATTCAAAAAATCTAATGCCGCTGTAGGGCGGTAACAATTGCCAACAATGTTAATAAAGGGAATATCTTTTGCATACTCAGTTATTACGCCGTGTGCAAGAGGTTCATCATCTACTATTAAGCAACGTAAGCTCATGTTAACTGGAGTTTGAGTTCTGCCTTAAAGATATTGGCAATGGCGGTAATTTCCAATTTATAACGGCCAGGATAAAGCAATTCGAGTCTTTTTCTCAAATTATCAATCCCAATTCCTTTAATTTCGTTTACTTCATCAGGATCGAAGGAGTTCTCGCAACTGAAAACAAGTGTGTTATCATTGCTGATTAATGATAGTTTCAAACTGGCAGTATCATCTGCAGGTTCTATTCCATGTTTAAATGCATTTTCGATAAGCACAATGAGCAAGAGGGGCGCAATATCTACCTGATCATTTTGAACTTGTTTATCAAATTCAAAATTTAAGGTTTTTTGCAAACGGATTTGTTGCAATTGAATGTAACCCTCAATATAATCTAACTCCTGAAAAAGTTTAACTGTTTTTTCCTGCCCTTTGTAAATTGTATAACGCATCAGTTCTGATAATTGCAAAATACTTTCTGGTGTTTTGTCCGATTTTTGCAAGCTCAATGCATAAAGGTTGTTAAGCGTATTAAAGAAAAAATGTGGATTAAGCTGTTGTTTTAATAAATCGAGTTCAGTTTGCGATTTTTCCTTTTCCAAAGACAGAATCCTATTGTTCTGTTTCCCCCATTGCAGCGCTAAAACTACAGGTAAACTAATCAGCATAATAGCAAAGGCGCCAAACGCATTTTCCAATTCGAAAGGGTTCATTACGAATATACTCCTGCCAAAAACAGTGTTAATGGGTAGCGAAATTAACAATTGGGCCAATAAGGGATAAAGAACAGCAATGGTGGCTGAAAGTGTTAAAAGGTAAATGAACAAGCCCTTTTCTTTAAGGATTTTAGATACGAGTAAACGGCTATTGATAAGGAAAAGCAGGTATCCGCATAAATACATCACCAGGAATTGTGAAAAGAAGCCTAAAAATGTCCCAAAATTGAACAACAACAGTTTGATATCAAATTCGAAACCAACCAAACGGAAGCCTTTCCTTTGGTAAATCGGGTTGTCTAAACTCGAAACGGCCATTACGGAGATGGTTGCAGCAAGTAATATGATGGTAATGAGCACAGCATTCTCCAGACCAATTTTTTTGATCCATTTAATGTGCTGCACTTTTTTCTGGTAATATTGATTAGCAATCAACATGATTTCGAGGGTGACTGCCGCCAAAGCTGTTGAAATAAAAACAGCATCATCAAGCTTCGCAATTTGCAGATAAAATGCAATGTCAGTAAAAAGTGGAAGCAGGATGAAGAAGCACGTGCACCAGTGAGCAACATATCGATTTCGACTGAGGACGTTTTTTAGTCTGGTTTTAAGAAAAGAAAAAATAAGTACAGGGAGCAAACAGAAACCTAAAGCCAAAATACAGCTGGCATAGGTACGCCAAATATTAGTGGTTACACTGTAAGTGTTAAATATGGCTATCCACAACAAAAGGCCAACAAATATGAAAAAATCCTGGTATTTATAGTTGTAGTTGAAATTTTTTGTATTGAGCATTTTGTTAAATAGGATAATATTATTTAAAAAGATGTCATCCTGAGCGGATTAGAAGGACAATCTTTTTTGATTGATCTAATTATATGGGCTTCGACTCCGCTCAGCCTGACAATATCAGTGTGACTAATCTTTTAAGGATCTTTAAAGTTATGAAAGTTTGAAGTCCGCATAAAATTTAGATGATGAAAGGCATGTTTTCGATGATGAACGTCGTTTAGTTCCATGGTCTGTGTCCTCACAGACCATTTATAGTTTCACTTTGTGAAGCACTTAAAAAGATGTCGTCCTTGAGGGATAATTTATTGTATAAAAATCGATATGAATGACAGAGGTATTTTTTTGTGGCGATAGACTGCGAAGAATCGTCATTGCGAGAAGGTTTTTCAGCCGACGAAGCAATCTTACAACGATCGCTATCAGCGTGCGCATTAAGATTGCTTCGTTCCTCGCAATGACGACCTTTCTATAGGAATCTGTCAATGGTACCAGAGACGAAGGACAATCTTTTTGATTAATTTAACTGTGGGGCTTCAACTCCGCTCAGCCTGACAATTGATTAATTAAATGATAGTTGTTAAAAGTTGCTTCTATTCGCATCCGATGGCTATCGCATGACGATCTATTTTGATGAAAGGCATGTTTTCGATGATGAAAGGAATTTTAATCCTATTTTATGCTTTCATCATCATTTTAAATGCCTTGGTCACTTAAATTATTTGCTGTGGTTTTGCCTGTCTAATTTGCGTCCATCTTATACTAATTAATATGGTACGACTTAAAATACAGCAACTTACAAAATCTTATCAAAATGGGGTAAAGGCCCTTGATGAGGTTACCCTGAACATTGCAAATGGCATGTTTGGCTTATTGGGGCCAAATGGTGCGGGTAAATCGTCACTTATGCGCACCCTTGCAACCTTACAGCTGCCAGACGCTGGCCAGGTTTATTTTGATGGAAATGATGTGCTGCAAAATCCTCAGGAAATGCGGAATAAACTGGGTTATTTGCCGCAGGATTTTGGTGTTTATCCTAAAATTTCAGCGCTTGATCTGTTAAACCACCTGGCCGTGTTAAAAGGCCTGCAAAATAAAAACGAAAGAAAAGAACAGGTGACTTCGCTTCTTCAACAAACCAATTTATTTGAAGTAAGAAAAAGGTCTGTCAGCACTTTTTCTGGTGGTATGCGACAGCGTTTCGGCATTGCGCAAGCCTTATTGGGCAACCCGCAGTTGATTATTGTTGATGAGCCCACCGCAGGTCTTGACCCGCAGGAACGGAACCGTTTTCATGATTTATTGAGCGAAATCGGTGCAGCCCGTGTGGTCATTCTGTCTACCCATATTGTAGAAGATGTAAATGACCTTTGTTCTGAAATGGCTGTGATGGCCAATGGCAAGTTGATTTTACAAGGTAAACCTTCAGAACTGATTCAAAAGTTAGATGGGAAAATCTGGCGAAGGGTAATCGATAAGGTAGATCTGGCTCAATATTCATCCATTTTCAATGTAATTTCTACAAAAATTATTTCGGGTAAGTTTCACATTTTTGTGCTGGCAGATGAATGTCCTGCAGATGTTTTCGAAGCTGTTTATCCTGGTTTGGAAGAGGTATATTTTTCTTCATTATTCGGCTCTGCCAATCAAAATCTAGAGGCCGGGTTATGATTATAGATTTACTAAAATTTGAACTGAAATACCATTTCGGGCAAATATCATTCAAAGTAGCCGCCCTTTTGTTTTTTATGCTGGGATATTTCTGTGTGGTACAGGGTGGATTCGGCTCTGAAGACGTGCATAAAAATTCGCCATATGTCATCACCAACATCATCTCACTGCTTTCGCTTTTCTCTATCTTTTCGGGCACATTATTTAGTGCCAATGTGGTGCTGAGGGACAGTATGTATAAAATGGAAGCAGTTGTTTTTACTACTTCGATCAAAAAACTCCCTTATTTTGTTATCAGGTTTTTAGGGCTCATCATTTCGGTTTTTAGTTTACTGGTGTTGGTGGCCTTGGGTATTTATATAGGCACTTTCTTTATCGATGCCGACCGGTTAGGTGTGTTCTGTATCACTTATTTTTTACAGCCACTTTTGGTTTTTGCCCTTCCAAATGTACTGTTCTCTGCAGGTATTTTATTCTGTACTGCCGTAATAACCAAAAATGTAAGGGCAATTTATGTGATAGGCGTGTTGATTTACATTTTGTATATGCTCGCTTCGATATTTGGCAATTCACCTTTGTTGGCCACCTCAACAATGAAAGCAAGTAGTGCCGATATTTTACCTTTACTTTTAGATCCCTTTGCTTTAGCCTCGTTTTTTGGCGAAACCAGAACATGGACCGATCTACAGCGCAATCAACAATTGTTCCCGTTAGCGGACGCATTCTTACTCAACAGGTTACTGTGGCTGGTTTTTACAGCCTTTCTAGTGCTGGTTACCTACCGTTTATTCAATTTTCGTTTGCAGCAGCCACGACAGATAAAAATTAAGACAATTAAAGTAGAGGAGAATAAGTTAATCCCTTACCGTGCTATAGTGGTGTTGTCAAATGGTTTTCATTATCATCTGAACACGTTATTCGCGCAGTTTAAACTAGAAATGATATTCCTGTTTAAAAATATCCCTATTATGGTCATGCTCTTATTGTGGGTTTTTATATTTGGGGTAGAGTTAAAAGACCAGCTGTTCAGTGGTGTTTATGGTATTCACAGTTATCCGGCAACAGGCATCATCATCGAAGAAATACGTTCAATGAAATTCGGTCTGGTCCTGATTATTTTTTACACTGCAGAAACCATTAGCAGAGAAAAAGCAGTAAATATTCATTCGTTAATTTACAGTACACCTGTTCAGAATTCAGCATTATGGATGGCAAAAACCATGAGTCTTTTTGCACTGGTTTTCATCCTTGTTACTTTAAATATTGGGATCGGCATTGTTCTGCAGCTTACTCATGGCTATTTCCAGATCGAATTGCCCTTGTATTTATGGTTGTACTATTACAGCGCATTCCCTTTGTTGCTTTTTGTGGTACTCATTATTTTTATCCAGAATTTAAGTGTAAACAAATATCTCGGTATGTTACTGAGCATGATCGTGGTTTTCGTGGTTTCGTATGCCGAAAGGTTCGGCTTAGCACACTATCTTTTCCGCTTTGCAACAGTACCTGGTTTATTACATTCGTATTTTAACGGTTTTGGATATTATGCGGGCGCATTTAACTGGTATATGCTGTATTGGTCGGCCTTTGTAATTGTTGTCGCAATTTTAACCATTGGACTGTGGCAGCGTTCGGTTGATATTAAAACTAAAGCGAGATTCGCATCAGTGGGTTTGGCATTTAAGCAACATAAATGGATTACTGTTTTAGCACTGGTAGCCTTGCTTTCTTGTGGGGCATTTATTTATCATCAAACGAATATCGTCGGTAAATATAAAAATAAGCAGGAGCGGTTAGATTGGAGCTTGGCTTACGAGCAGAAATATAAGGCCCTGGCAGACCTGCCCCAGCCAGTAGTTAAAGCTGTTAAAACGAATGTAGATTTATATCCTAACGAAGGAAAATATACCATTAAGGGCACTTACCGTTTAAAAAATGAATCAAAATTACCTATTGCCAAAATCTGGACTTACGTCAGCCCTGCTGTAAATTCATTTTCTATAAGCATTAGGGAAAGTGAAAAAAGCGAAAGAGATGAAACATTTAATCAACAGTTTATTACTTTAAAAGTACCACTGCAGCCTAACGAAGAAGTCATGATGGATTTTTCTATTGAAGTAATCCGGTCTGGATTTATTCCTTTTAATAGCGAAAACTCGATTGTAAAAAATGGATCTTATATTGAATTGGAGAAAATTGTACCTCAATTTGGTTATTGCTATAACTTTGAGAGCGAAGATAAACGGGCCCGGAAAAAAGCAGGTTTAGCTGAGATAGCCAGCAAGCCCAATTTTAACAATATTTACGAACTGATCGATTTAGAAACCACAATTTCTACAGCTATTGATCAGCAGGTAATTACTGTGGGTGAATTGCAGAAGAACTGGATGGCCAATAACCGAAGGTATTTTAAATACAAAACTTCTATTCCTATAAATTTTATGTTTGCCTTGAGCAGTGCGAGGTATGCGGTAAAAAAGGAAAAGTACAAAGGAGTAGATCTTAGGCTGTATTATCAGCCTGGACAAGAATATAACCTGAAAAGTATGTTTAAGGCGCTTAGAGATGCCTTGGATTATGGGAATCTGAATTTTGCTAAATATCCAATAAAACAATTAACCATTGCCGAGATTCCTCAATATAAAGGTGCTGCAACAGCTTATCCTGGAGTAGTTTTCAGTGCAGAGAACATAAATTTTCTTGGAAATTATAGTCAGAAAGGTACTATTGACCAAAGTTATGCCATAACCGCGCATGAAACTGCACACCAGTGGTGGGCAAATATATTGGCTCCTGCAGATGGTGCAGGTTATGCCATGCTCACCGAATCGTTGGCTAAATACACTGAAAATGTGCTGATTGAAAAGGCCTTTGGCAAAATGTACTTAAGAAAATATTTGGCTTACGATAATAACCTCTACTTTTTAAACCGGAATAACAACGAAAAGGAGCTACCCTTGACCAAAACTTTAGATCAGCCTTATGTGCATTACCAAAAAGGAGGATTAACTATGTATGCGGTGAAAGAACTAATGGGAGAGCAGAAATTCAATACGATATTGCGTCAGTTTATTGTCGATCACGAAAGTCCGAAACCAAAAGCTACAGCAGGGGAGTTGGTTAATGCGATGTTAAAGGAAGCTTTGCCTGAGCAGAAGAAATTTATAAATGATTCTTTTAACCAGGTAGTTACTTACGATATAGGCATAAAAGTGCTCAATTGTAATCTTTTGAAAAATGGAAAATATAAGGTTGATCTGGAGGTAAATGCAGAAAGGTTAAGTGACGGCAGTAAGCAATTGCCCGATCTGGAAATAGACTTGGCCTGTTTTGATGAATTGGAAAGAGATTGGGAAGCTGATACTAAACCTGTATACGCTCAGAAGATTCAAATAAACCAGCATAAAACTAAACTTTCAATCATTGTTGGGCATAAACTAAAAACGGTAGCTGTTGATCCTTACAGATATGTGTTGGATGTTGATAAGAGTGATCATGTGGCTGTGGTGAATGAAAAGAGCTATTTAGATAAGAGATTTTAATTCAAAGGAGCGTCCTGCTGAACTTGTTTCAGCATCTATTTTTGAAAATCGTTATTGATAAGACCCTGAAACGAGTTCAGGGTGACGACCCTCTCCATGGATTCCAGGTTTCATTACACTCCGCTCGAAATGACGATTTTTCTATGCTACAATTCGCTATTAAGCCTATTTCCCCTAGTTTCGTCATTTCGAGCGGAGCGCAGCGCAGTCGAGAAATCTATTGCGTTAAATTTTTCAGTTCTGCAACCGACGAATACTGGTTGCACTACAATCTAAATGAAGATATTTTTTAGTTGAAATAACGATTTTCTCTGTAATTTCATAAATATGGAACTCGGAGGATGGATCTACATCATGACCAATTATGAAAAAACGACATTATACATTGGCGTAACCTCCGATCTAAGAAGCCGTGTTTATGATCATCAAAATAAAATTTATCCCGATTCCTTCACTGCTAAGTATAATTTGATTTATTGTGTTTATTTCGAGGATTTTCTGTCGATCGAAGAGGCCATCAATCGGGAGAAGCAATTAAAAAAATGGAGTAGATCAAAGAAAGAAATGCTAATTAATAATTTTAATAAGAATTGGAACGATTTAACTGAAATTATAAATGAGTGGGATGAATAATGAGGGATTTAAGTGATTTAATTTGTTTTGATAGATTTCTCCATTCCGCAACTGGTGAAGAACCAGTTAACTTCAGTCGAAATGACGACCTTTCTATTATATTCTTCGGAGGTATAATTCTTCAAGTTTCGTCATTTCGAACGGAGCGCAGTATAATTGAGAACCACGAAGTGCTTCGTGAAGCTAAATCTAATTTGATAGATTTCTCCATTCCGCTACCGGTGAAGAACCGGTTGGCTTCAGCCGAAATGACGAAACTACCGGAGATGATGGACCATTTAGTTTTGGTCAATAAAAAAGCGCCGTTTCCTCATTTGAGGATTGGCGCTTCACTTGTTAAACGACTAGGTTTAATACGATTATGATCAATTTGCTCTAAAACCCTTCGGGGTACATTGCATCTGACGTTTAAAAAATATGTTAAAATTTGCTGGGTATTCAAAACCCAAACAATAGGCAATCTGTGCGATATTCCATTCGGTATGTTTCAGCAAGGCCACGGCTTCGGTTGCTATCCTTCTCGAAATGTGTTCAGAAGTGGTTTTGCCCGTTACTTCTTTTACCGCATGGTTTAAGTGATTTACATGCACCAACAAGCGGAAGGCGAAATCGTGGGCTGTTTTCAACTCCAGAATATGCTCTGTAGAACCAATGGGGAACTGCCTTTCCAATAATTCGATAAACAATGAAGTTAAACGTGCCGAGGCATTATTCTGTTTAAAAACAACATCCTGAGGTTTAACCTTTAGTGCCTCATGAACAATAAGCTGTACATAGTTTCTTAACAGATCGTATTTATGGATGTAATCGCCATCCATTTCTTTCATCATTTTAGTAAAGATATCTGTTAAGATAACTTCCTGCTCTTCGCTAATGTGGATTACCGGGCTATCATTAATCCGCCACAATAAAGAATCGCGAAGGGTTTCGTTACGGTTATGGATAAAATTCTCGGTAAATAAACAGAAGAAACCAGCAGGTTTTGGCGAAGTACTTTCCCATGAATATGGAATATTCGGATTTGTAAACAGTAATGCCCGCCCTTTAATTTCAATCTGCGCATCAGGGTAATGTAAAATGCCATTGCCTATGATCAGCGAAATCTTATAAAAATCTCTGCGGCTAAAAACAGATGGTACGTTGCTGCAAACGGTAGTCCTGTTAAAAACATTAAAGTGCCCGATATCATTGATCATTCCTAAGCTTGGCGTAGGAATTTCAGGCCTTGTGATTTTTAATTTATTGTAAAAATCTTCTAATGTTTCCTTTTTTTGAAGGGTAGAAAGCTCTTGATTTTTTGATAACATATTTTAAGTGCTTAATACAGGTAAAGTTATGGTTTAATCGTCATTCCTTCATGCATTTCCTCGGTCGGTTCTGCCACTAATTTGTCACCTTCTGCTAAATCGCCAAAAACTTCTACCTTATCGTCGGTTTCACGGCCTTTTTTTACGCCTACTTTAACTGCTTTATTATCGGCTACTTTTAATACAAATAATCCTTCGCTGGTATCCAATAAAGCTTTTTTAGAGATGATAAAGGTACTGGCATTGGCCGGAAGCGGAATGTTTACTTCAGCAACCATGCCTGGTAATAAAATCTTCGAAGCGTTTGGTACATCCATTTCAATACGTTCAGAACGTAAGCGTAAATCTAAAGCGCCTGATAAACGTTTCACCTTAGCCTTAAAGGTCTGGCTAGGCAAAGATTTAACCGTAAAACTAATCTCATCACCAGCTTTTAAATATCCGGTATAAATTTCTGGAATGGAAACGGCCAAACGCAGATTTTTCTGATCTTGTAAAGTAAATAGAGGTAAATCAGAACCTTTGCCCGTTGGGCCAACGTAGGCGCCTAAATTTACATTTCTGGCTGAGATAATTCCGTTGAATGGCGCCCTGATGGTTAAATAATCCTGAACTGAACTCACTTCTTTGTAAGCCGCTTTTGCTGCTTCGAGTTGTGCAAGGTCTGCATTTTTTTTCGCCATAGCCTGGTCCAGGTCGTTTGTAGAGATCGTTCCAGGGGTTTTGCTGGTTTCGTACAAACGGCTATAATTCGCTTTGCTCGCCGTATAAATGGCTTCCTGTGCTTTTATCCGCGATTGTGTTGCAGCCAGTTGCGAAGTCATTTCAGGTGCTTCCAAAGTCATCAATAATTGACCTTTATTTACTTCTGAGCCGATATCAACTTTTAGGGTTTTTACGAAGCTGCTTACTTTAGCGTATAGATCAACCTGTTGCAAAGCAATTAATTCGCCTGGCAAACTCAGTTTGGTAGATAGCTTCTCTTTTTTAAGATCGAAGGTGGCTATAGCTGCTTCTTTTTCTTTCTTGGGTGTTACTTTTGATTCGGAGTGCCCACAACCATACATGGCCATTAACACTAAAAATCCTGTACTTAATAATGTTGTTGAAAATATCTTCGTATTCATTTATGATAATGATTTATTCGTTTTCTTGTAAACCTTTAATGTAATGGGTGCTTTCTTCGTCTTCCGGATCAAGCGACATCGAATCAGTAGTCTGTTTTCCCTGAACCCATGCAAATACCAATGGCAATATAATGAGTACGGCGAATGTTGAGGCCAGTAAACCACCAATAACGGCTCTGCCTAGTGGCGAAACCGCTCCACCACCTTCACCATGACCGATGGCCATTGGTAACATACCCGCAATCATCGCTATACTCGTCATGATAATTGGGCGCAAACGTAATGCTGCGGCTTCACGTGCCGATTCGAGCGCGTTGCCATTGTGTTTTCTTAGTTGCTCTGCATTAGTGATGAGTAATACCGCATTTGCGATAGATACGCCCACCGACATGATAATCCCCATATAAGATTGCAGGTTTAAGGTTGATCCGGTAATGGTTAATAACAATAGTGAGCCTAAAATAACTGCCGGTACAGTAGCTAAGATAACCAATGGAACTTTAAAAGACTGGAAATTGGCTGCCAGCATCAAGAAAATTACCACAATAGCCACAAATAAGCCAGATTGTAAACTGTCTAAAGTATCTGTTAGTACTTTGCTTAAGCCTATTGCGGTAACATTTAATCCCCTTGGCAGTTCGCCAACGTCTTTGATGGCTTTTTCTACATCTTTTGATGCTGCACCCAGGTCCATATGGTAAAGGTTTGCCGTTACCGATAGGAAAGGCATAGCACCAATGTTATCGTTTTCGCCAGCCGTGGTATCAGGCGTAATTTTTGCCACATCGCTTAAAACTGGCCTAGCTGAGTTTTTTAATAAAGGTATTTCTCCAATGTCATCTTTACTGGTCATTTGGTTAAGTGGTACCTGAACCTGAACACTATAAGGCAAAGCCGCTTTTTCATCTAACCAGATATTTTTGTCCGTATAACGTGATGATGAAGTTGAGGCAATCAATGATCTCGAAATATCGGCCATATCTACCCCGATCTGCGCTGCACGGGTCCTGTCGATATCGATATTTAACGATGGATATTTAATGGGCTGTGCCAGCTGAACATCGCGCATGTAAGGTATTTCCTTCAGTTCTGCTAGGATTTTATTGGCATACTTTTCATTCAGCTTTTTGTTTTTGCCTGCAATACGCACTTCAACAGGAGTTGGGGAGCCTTGGCTCAAAACCTTATCTGTTAGCTCTATTGGCTCGAAAGAAAGTTTAACATCAGGCAGAACTTTTTTGATTCTCTCCCTGAACTGATCTTTAAAATCATCCATATCTTCCTCAAAGTCTTTTAAACTTACCTGGAAAACAGCTTCGTGCGGCCCTGCCATAAACTGGTAGATGGGGTTTACCGAAAACTGGGCAGGGTGTTGACCAACATAAACAGAAGAAATGCCCATATGTGCTTCTCCGACCATTTTTTTCAGCTCAGCCAAAACCACATTCGCTTTTTCTTCGGTACGTTCTAAACGCGTTCCATCAGGTGCTCGTAAACGCAGCTGAAACTGACTTGAGTTAACTCTTGGCAAAACATCGCGACCAATATTAGCCAGTAATAGGGCTGCTAAACCAATAATTACCACCAAATAAACTAGAACGACAGTTTTTCGGTAAGGCAGTATCCGGTCAAGGAAGCGCATAAAACGGTTCCGGAACCGATCAAAGAAACCAATTTTGCCAGTGCCACTAAAATCTTCACGTTCAACCAGGACTCTTTTTTGGTTCAAGGTATCTTTTTCTGATTCAAGGGTAATACCCGTTGCTGCAAAATCAGCCTCATCCTGTGTAATGCCAGGGTGATTTTTACTGCCTTTTTTAGGGTGTGCAACCATTAGCCAGTTGGCCATAATGGGTACGAAAGTTTGTGATAGCAGGAATGAAACCACCATAGAAAAGCCGATTGCCAGGGCGAGTGGTAAAAATAATGCTCCTGGAATCCCTGTCATGGTAAAGGCAGGTGCAAATACGGCAAGGATGCAAAACAGGATTAACAGTTTAGGAAAAGCGATTTCCTTACAGGCATCCCAAATGGCCAAGGCCTTGGGTTTGCCCATATCAAAATGCTGGTGGATGTTTTCAATCGTTACTGTCGATTCATCTACCAGAATACCAATGGCTAAAGCCAATCCGCTCAGGGTCATGATGTTGATTGTTTGTCCGAACAATTTCAGAAACAAAACACCCGCAATAATAGAGGTTGGAATAGTAAGGATTACGATCAATGCCGCACGTTTATCGCCCAGGAAAAGTAAAACCATTAAACCTGTTAATATTGCACCGATTGCACCCTCACTGATCAGACTTTTTACGGCGTTGATTACATAAACAGACTGATCGAATTCGTAAGAAAGCTTAACATCTTCCGGTAAGGTATTTTGGATGTTCGGTAGGTTTTTCTTTAAGTTTTTAACCACATCCCAGGTAGAGGCATCCCCAGATTTAGCGATACTTAAATATACTGAGCGTTTGCCGTTGATTAAGGCATAACCTGCTACTAAATCGGCTCCATCTTTAACGGTTGCTACATCGCGGAGCTGTAAATTTTGTACACTGCCTTTAAATAAGGGAATGTTTTCAAAATCTTTAACCTTTTTAATGGTATAATTGGTTGGTGTGATGTAGTTTTTATCGCCAATCCTCACATTTCCTGAAGGTGCGGTCTGGTTATTTAGCCTGATGGCTTCAACCACTTGGTCTACCGTTAGGTTATGTGAACGCAAAAGTGATGGGTTCACATTGATTTCTATCGTTCTTGGACTACCACCAAAAGGGGCAGGAGAGAGCAAACCTGGTATAGCTGAAAAACTAGGGCGTACATAAGTATTGGCCAGATCCTGCAATTCGTTGTTGGTGCGGATAGGGCTGCTTAATACCAATTGTCCAACGGGAAGTGATGAAGCATCGAAACGGATCACAAATGGCGGTTGTGAACCTGGCGGGAAAATAGCTTGTGCCCTTGTAGATAATGCACTTAGTTCTGCAGCTGCCTGGGCCATGTTGGTACCCTCGTAATAGGTTAGCTTCATTAACATTAAACCCTGCGTATTTTTGGTTTCTATACTTTTAATACCGTTTGCAAAAAGCAGGATGTTAACGTATTGTTTACCAAAATAGGCCTCCATTTGGTCGGGGGTGTAACCACCAAAGGGGTGGGCGATATAAATTACCGGAAGGTTCATCTGCGGAAGAATATCAACCTTGATCTGATTGATGGCCCCAATACCGAAAAAGAACAATCCAGCTACTAAAACTAAGATGGATATGGGCTTGCGGAGTGCGAAACGTATTAAATTCATTTATATAGCCAGATTAAAATTCGTTGATAAATATGTCGTAATTGCCGAGTGCTGCCGATTTTAGTAATAAGGCTTGCCAAACATTGGTAAAGGCAATATCCCGATCGGTTTCGGCTCTGTTTAAGGTAAACAGGGCCTGTGTAAGATCTACCAAGGTCGTAAGCCCATTTTTGTAGAGTGTGTTTTTTTGCAGATAAGCATCAGACGCTGCTTTTACCTGAACAGGTGCTTCTCTGTAATTGGCCAAAGCGTTGGTCAGTTTAGTTTCTGCAAGTGCCAACTGAGCTTTAAGTTGCTGATCAACGAGATTATATTCTTCCTTCAAACCCTGGCTAATGTATTCCTGTGCGCGCACCTGTGGGCGGTTTTTAAGTAAAGTCGATAGGTTCCAGGTCATTCCTATGCCAATCAAATAGTTTCCACGGGTAGGGTTTATACCATCGGCATAACTGGTAGAATAAGCTGCCTGATCTAAGGCATAACCCGGACTGAAACCCGAACCACGGCCCTGCATTACACCGAATAAGCTAAACGTAGGGTAATATAATTTTTTGAAATAATTAACCTGTTGCTGGCTAACATCTACCCGGTTCTGGTAAAACTTTAATAGTGGATGTGAGCTTTTGATCACTGTATCTTCCAGCAGGTTGCCTGGAATACGCGTAATTGAAGTAGTATCTAACTCGTACGAGGTTGCGGTTAATCCCATTAACACGCCCAAACGGTTGGCCTGTTCCTGCTCTAAATCTTTAGCTTTTGTTAGCGCAATTCTGGCATTAGAAACCTCGGCTTTTGCGAAAGAAGAATCAACGCCTGCAATTAATCCGTTTTTAGCCCTGATGATGGCCGTATTTTTAAAGGTAATAGCGCGATCGAGATTTTTCTGTTGCGATTTGCTTAACCTTTGTGCAGCCAGCAGATTTAAATAAGCGGCAGAAACACGGATCTCCTGCTGGAATTTCTCCTGTTCCAGGTCATTTTTGTCTCTTTGGTATGCGGCATCGGCAATTTTAATGCGTTCTCTGATTTTTCCAAAAGTGAAGAAATCCCAGTTTACATTGGCCAGATAGAGTCCGCCAAATGCAGCATTCCAGTTTTGTTTATCTAAAGCTGGACCAGATGAGGCCGTTCCTAAACCACCAAGTCCATATTGCGGTCCGTTTTGGCCATTAATGGTACCATAATCTTGTTGGGCACTTAAACTGAAGTTCGGTAGGTACTCTCTTTTGGCTAGTTGGATAGATGATTTTGATGCATTGGCATAATTATCTTTGGCCTTAATGGTGCCATAATTGCTTAATGCAGTGTTAATAGCTTGTTTAAGGCTAAGCGTTTGCGCACTTACGCCGATAGATAGACTGATAAAGAATGATAATGAAAAATAAAATAAAGATGTACGAGACATAGTGTATAATTTACACGGCAAATGTAAATTATGATCGTTATATCAAAGTATTTGGTTCAAATCAAAAATTATGCGAATCAAATAATAATCGAATTGTTACTTAATGACCAGTGAAAACACCCTTTTGACTAATTTTTATTGATTATTTCTGATGTATGTATACAAATAAGATAAAAAGATTATAAAAGATGGTGAGCGTAAAATCAAATTACAAAAGGATCGTCATTTCGAGCGTAGTGCAGCGAAACCGAGAACCCGAAGGCTCTGCGAAGAAAAATCCTTATCGAGGTAGATCTCTCCACTCCACTGCGTTCCGGTCGAGATGACGGCGTTTATTGAAAGTACTATCCCTCTTCAGTATAACTTTTGAAATTATCCAGAATGGCCTACCATCCGCCAAGTTGTATTCGATGGGGTTGGTAGATTCAGCCTTGAAAGTTTCAGTTATTCTGGTTTGTTCGCTTAAGCATCATTTCGAGGAGCATTTATTAGTAGATCGTCATTTCGAGCGTAGTGCAACGAAGCCGAGAAATCTGTTAAGGTAGATCTCTCCACTCCACTGCGTTCCGGTCGAGATGACGGTATTTATTGAAAGTACTATCCCTCTTCTGTATAACTTTTAAAATTATCCAGGATAGCCTGCCAGCCACCACGTTGCATTTCGATCGGATTGGTAGCTTCGGCATCGAAAGTTTCAGTTAGCATGGTTTGTTCGCTCAGTGCATCAAAAAAAATGCTTACCGTTCTGCCATCTTCCATGGTATATTCGATTTTTTTATACTGGTCAACCGTGGTATAGGTTCCGCCGAAATCAAAACTCATGCTGCCATCTTTTGCCGCCATGGTGCTTTTAAATTTACCGCCAACTTTTAAATCGTTTTCTGAAAAAGGGGTATGCCAATCTGGTGATGCAAAGGCCCATTTCGTAATGTGATCAGGGTTATTCCAAAATTCCCAAACTTTTTCTACCGGTGCATTTACTGTCGTTTCTACGGTGATTGATGTTTTATTTTCCATGTTTTAAGGTGTTTAATTTTTTAATAAAGTTATAGGAAATTTAACAACTCAGAAAGCGTAAATGCGACAAATTAAGGGGTAATATGCCACTATTGTTTAGTTAAGCTTCACAATTAGAGAAATGATTGACCACAGATAAAAAAAATGCACATAGGTAGTTAATTTAAAATACCTGTGTGCATCTCCATACGGCCAACCAAGTCGAAATGACTAAAAATTAGCGAATATTTTTGTTCTTTAAGCCGAAGTTGGGTGCTAGTGCAATTCCGTATAAACAAAGGTTACGGTGTCTTTGGATACTAAGCCGCTCATATTTCCGCCTGTGTAAACTGCTTTATAACTCGATCCTTTTTTTAGATCATAGGCTTTAAGTAAATCGGCGTTTGCAACCAGGCTATCACCTGGATTTACCTTCGAATAACTCGATGCAGGCGGTGGCATTACTCTTTTGGCCATTGCACCTTTGTACTGTGCTTCTTCTCCTTTATCATTGGTAATGCTTAAATAACTGCTCATTAAAGGCTCGAATGGTGTATGCCAGATACAGAAAGTTTTTACACTATCGGTATTGTTGTACACCACAAACCTTAGCAATAGTGGGTCTCCGGCAGCTACATTGCCATTTATTTTCATTTTAACCTCGAGCGAATCGGTTTTATTTGCAGTAGTTTGAGGCATGCTTTCGCTTTTACTGTTTGCGGTGTTTCTAGTGGCCTCGCTGCATGCAGAAAACAATACTAAAAGCGCTGGGATAATAAATTTAAAGTTTTTCATTAAGGAGTTTTTTTTTATAAGCAAATGAATGTTGATATTGTTTTAATTAATAAACTAAAACGATTAAGTACTATAAATATATTGATTTATGTATAGATTGCAAATATGCAGTTAAATAGATCTGGATTGCAAACCCAGGCCAGCAAATAAATTAAACGATCAATTCGAGTTTACTAAAAAGTAGGCAATGCGACAGGCATAACCTGTAGATTTTGAGTTATGCTGATCGCTGATCCGTACACTTAATTTATGAGTACCATTAACGAGTTGATCGCCGAGTAGGAGGTACCATGGCAAATGTAAGCTTGAACTCCATTCTGTATACAGATCGATCATTTTTTCTTCTCCGTCATCTATGCGGTAATGGAGTGCGCCCGCATCCGGACCTGATACAATAGCAATCCCTACGGCGTTTCCTTTAAAAATCAGATCGAAGGTGCTGTTCCTTGTATTGCTTTCGAGCACCGGGATATTAACAAAACCTGGTCTTCCTTCCAGCCCGTCAGTTGGCTTCCAGTTTTTATTAATGCTAAAAGTATTTAAGTTTTCGGCGTTATTAATGCTAAGGTATTGGCCTTTGGTATAAGCAAATTTATCAATAATTTTAGGAAGACCTGCCGAAGTTTTCTTATTGGTGTTTTTCTGATTTTCTTCCAGATAAGTTTTAATGGTGCTAAAATAAAGTTGTTGGCCAAATGGTGATGGGTGCAGGTCTTTAAAATCATTCTTCCAGGTAAATTCACCATTGGCAATACGTTTATCTACCTCTAAAGCGAGGTTAATAAATGGCAGGTGATAATATTCAGCCAAATCGCTGTGTACTTTTACTTCAGTTGGAATTTTACCTTTATTAAAGTTATCATTTTTATCTTCATCGGCAAAAGCCATCATTACAATATCCGTTTTCGGGTTCTTGCTTAAAGTATGTCTGATAATGCCTTCTAAAGCACGCCGTTGTGTTTGTTCAGCAGTTTTGTTGACATGATCGTTAACGGCTGATTCTACAAACAGCAGATCAATTTTCCCACTGTCGAGTACATCGCGCTGAAGGCGGAATGCGTGTGGCAAACTGCCCAATGACGGAATACCTGCGTTAATGAACCTGAACTTTGTTTGCGGATAAGTTTTGGCTAAATAATTACTTACCAATCCACGCCAGCCTTCCATATTGGTAATCGACCCACCTAAAAAGGCAACGGTTAAAGGTTCGCTTTTCCCTAATTTTTCTGCTATGGTATGGCTGTAGCCGTTAAAAGTGATGAAAGATGAAGATTGTAACTTGTTTTGAGCAAAGCCTTTGAAAAATAGTGCCGTAAACAGTAATGTCAGGCAAAGAAAAGAGGTTAGTTTCATGTTGATTAGCGTAAACCAAAAGTAATAAAATTTATAATTGATGTGTGTTTCCAGCAACAATTTACTTGCATGATGAGTAACCAGGCGATTGTCAACCCGATGGGTAATTTATGGTATAAAAACCTATATAAATTACAAGAGAGTTTAAAAGATTAATCTACTCAGATTATCGTCATTGCTGAGAGGGCTTTTTCAGCCGACGAAGCAATCTTACAACGATCGCTACCAGCGTGAGCATTAAGATTGCTTCGTTCCTCGCAATGACGACCATTCTATTGGAGTCTGTCAATGGTAACGGAGTCGAAGGGTAATTTAAAGACATTACTATACTAGGAGAGCAATTCGGTGTAACTATTAAGGTTTCCTCCCGCTTTTCGTTTTACTTCGCCTGCGGCTTCGTGTTCACTCCAATCGGGTCTAGGTGGCTCGTTAGGTGTTACTATTTTAGGCTGGGTGCTTACTTGCAGGAGCCTTTGTTTCTAAACCCGGTAGCAGCGGTAGCCTCCGATCCTTTATCGGAGCTATAGCGAATAACGGGGCTGCTGTTCCCGATTATTACTAAACGCTCATTTTCAGAAAAAAACCATATAAAAGTTAATAGGAGAGCAGTGCCAGTACAACATATCTAGGTTTCCTCCCGCTTTCCGTTTTATCCCGATGAATTATCGGGATGCTCACTTCAATCGGGTCTAGGCGGCATGGCCTGTATTCAGATGATCGGCTGGGCGTTGAAAGATGCTAATTGTCTGTAACCAACTTTTTTTTTCTTCTAAACCTTTTCACCTGCCCCATGTGTTCAGTCGGGATATTATCTCCCAGTAATTTCCCCCAGGGTTTAAGTCCATCAATCCGGTCAAAGATGATTTTCAATACCGCAATAAATGGAATGGAAAGGAACATTCCGGGAATACCCCACAGTGCAGCACCCATTAATACAATTACGATAGAAATAAGTGCATTGATCTGCACCTTGCTCGAAACAATGCGCGGTACAAGGATATTGTTATCGATAAACTGGATGAGTGCATAAGCACCTATAATTAATAATTGAGTGGTAAAACCATCCATGGTTAAAGTTGCCATTAATACAGGTAAGGCTATGGCAATAATACCGCCAATGTAGGGTAGCAGGTTTAGTATTGCCCCTATAACACCAATTAAAATGGCATTTTGTACACCGAGGATCAGCAGGGCAGCAGAGTTCATTACCGCAACAATTGAAGTTTCGATCAATAAACCGATAATATAACTTTGTATTGCTGCTTTCGTTTCACCTAAAATCTCAGCAACTTTTTGTTTGTTCTCCTCCGAAAACACTTCATAAATAAAATTAAGGATCAATGTTTTGTACAGCAAGATCAGAAAGGTATAAACAGGGATCAGAAAAACGACACTGAGCACGCCCATTAAGCCGCTTAAGGTTTGGCCAATTAAAGCTTTACTTCCATTTGCAGCATCGTTAACCATTTGCATCTGTTTTTGCGAGGAGATACCGAAGGTAGTTTGCAGCCAGGTTCTGATTTCTTCTAACAGTTGCGATAATTTGTGTTTAATGCTTTCCAGATCGTCGAAAAAGTGGGCAACCTGCGAAGATAGAAAATAGAGTATGGCTATAACCACCACAATACCGATAATCATAGCGAGCATAATGCTAACTATTTTAGGCATTTTTCTTTCAAAACGATTGGTAATGGGGTTAAGTAATATCGCAATTAGCGCAGCAAAAGCAAGTGGCACAAGAATATCTCTCAGCACACTCATTATAAATACTGTAATTACTAATCCTAAAAGAATTACAGGAGCTTTGATGTAAAATGGGTAGGTTTTAAGCATTTTTAGATGGGTTCACCGTTCAACAACCAAAAGGTAATAAAATTGTTTTAAAGTTTTTAGCTGTTTAAAGAATAGATGAGCGGGACATAATTAATTTTTTGGTGTCGATTCGCAGAAACAGCAAACAATATCCAGTTATTTTATAAATTTAGCAACATATTATAATAATAATTAAAAACTCCCCATGAAAAATAGCTTTTTAATAGCCATCTGTTTGTTTTTGTTTAGCCATGTTTTAAGTGCTGCGGAAGTAGATACCGCCTTAACCTTTAGTAAATCGATGAACAAAAATATTAAAGCAGTGGTAATTAAGCCCGATAGCTATAAAACTGGAAAGACTTTTCCCGTGGTTTACCTGCTTCATGGTGCTGGTGGTAACTATGCCGAATGGGCCAAAAAAGTGCCAGGGATTAAAAATCTGGCCGATCAATACCAGTTTATTATCGTGTGCCCTGACGGTAATGTAACCAGTTGGTATTTCGATAGTCCGGTAGATCCCGAATGGAAATATGAAACCTATGTAGCTAAAGAGTTGGTGAGTTATATTGATGAGCATTATAAAACCAAAGCCGAAAAAAAGGGTAGGGCCATTACCGGTTTGAGCATGGGCGGGCATGGTGCACTATACCTGGCCATTAAACACCAGGATGTTTATGGGGCCGTAGGCAGTATGAGTGGTGGGGTAGATATTAAACCTTTTCCAAATGGGTGGAATATCTCGAAAAGATTGGGAACACAGGATGAATTTCCGGAACGATGGAAACAGAACAGTGTGATTGATATGATCTACCGCATTAAACCTGGATCGCTTGCTATTGCCATTGAATGTGGTACTGAAGATTTTTTCTATAAAATGAATGTACGTTTGCACGATGAGCTCTCGTATAACAATATTCCCCACGATTTTACCAGCAGACCTGGTGTACACAACTGGGATTATTGGGCCAATGCGATTAAATTTCAGAGTGTTTTCTTAAGCAATTATTTTAACTCAAAACCTTAATATAGTTTAGGCAGCAGGTCGTGTACAACAGCCGGTTTTGAGCGGGCCGACAGCCTAACCGTGAAAAATAATAAGCAGACTAATAGTCATGCCAATCGCAACGAAATTAAAATGATGTAGCGATAGTAACGTAGTCTGCATTAAAATTAATACATCATTTTAAGTAAAAAATTAACTTTTAGATTACATACAAACTAAAGACTTACCATATTTTTGACCGTTCTCGAAATCTTATTTATAAAACAGGAAACGAAGATTTAAAACCAAAAATGAAATACTTAGTCAAAGAAATCAGCGACGGAAACTGCGATATTACATTATTGCCAGAAAATCTGAATGATAGAAATCTATTAGTCGAAACAACGAAAAACCATCAGCACGATTATCAAGAAACTATCCAATCGCATTATGAACATGCGTTGAAAAATGAAGTTCATGGCAATGCGGCATTTGTTTCCTTAAACAGCGAGGAAAGCAATTATCCGAAAAGAGTAAACGTAAATTACCAGATTATCCTAAGCTAAACGGACATTCTTCTGGCAAAGGCTTTCTTTATGGCAAAGAAAGCCTTTTTTGTTTACGACTATTTTAGTTTACAAGCAATTAACTATACTGCATGTTCTGCATTAAACATATGCCGATAATTACCTGTTGGTGGTGCAAAATACCTGTTTTGAAAAAATATTGAACTTTTAGGGATATCCGCTTGTCGTGATAATAGAAATCTGATAAAATAGATATCTAAGTAGTACAACTCTAATCACTTTATTTATAATTATGGAATTGCAAAATGAATCACACAACGAGGGAAAAGTAGCCCGCGTAATAGAGGAACAAACATCAAAACTACCATCCGATACCTTTTTATGGGCCTCACTTGCCTCCATGGGTATATCATTGACATTGAAATGTCTTGGACATCGTCACAATGCTTTATTTGTAGGGCAATGGGCTGCACCATTCCTGCTACTGGGTATTTACAATAAAATAGTGAAAACCCAGGGACATGATCAGCAGGATCCTCAGCCATAATACTGAAAGTAAACGGCGGGCCGATGCCATCTAAACGTCTCTTGCCGTTAGCGTGTTAGTAGTACCGTATAGAATTAGCATTCTTTCATTAAACTATGAAATTAAAAGACCCGATATTGAATGTCCTCGGGAAGCAGTATGAGCCTTCTTCAATGATTGAGGTAAGATTTGGTCGATATGATCTGGCCTTTAGAACCGATGATGGAGGTAGGCCAATCCTGTTATTTATTGGAAGGAAAATGGAAAATGGCAGAATCGTAGGAGAAAGGTATGCCCGACGTTTAAAAATTGAAGATGGTAAAAAGATAAAGGACCACTGGGAACATAAAGGAAAGGCTTCGTAATGGCAGATTATTGTTGATTTTCTATATTAAGCGTATCGGCGCATTTTTGATTTTAAATTTAATATGATACATGGATCTAATTGATATCATTGGTATTGTAGCGGGTATTTTTACCTCATCTTCGATCGTTCCGCAAATTATAAAAACACTTAAAAAGAAAAAGGCGCGGGAAGTATCGGTATTTATGTTTATTGTAATGATGACCGGTAATGCGCTTTGGGTGTATTATGGTTTCGATAAGTCTGATGTTGCAATTATCTCAACGAACTTTTTAGCGCTTGGATTGAATATCACCATGGTGGTGCTCAAATACCGCTTTAGAGGCTGATTATTGCTAATGAGCGGCAGTTAAGTGTATGTTCGGCAAGGAGATTCTTGATCCTCTCCTGTTCTGGATTCCTCAGGAGCTATGAGATGAATAATTCATAAACAAAAAAACCTTTCGTTTCTGAAAGGTTTTCGTTCGATTTTTTTTGTATGTACTCGGGGCGGGAATCGAACCCGCACGCCTTTGAAAGCACAGGATTTTAAGTCCTGCGTGTCTACCAGTTCCACCACCCGAGCATTAGCCTGTTCCGAAATCCTTCGGTAGGTTAACTTTAAAATAAATGCCTTCTGGTAAGAAGGCATTAGAGCGAAAGACGAGATTCGAACTCGCGACCCCGACCTTGGCAAGGTCGTGCTCTACCAACTGAGCTACTTTCGCAAATTAATACATAGTGTTGTATTCCTTTGGGGTTGCAAATATAGGAATTAAAGTTTTTAAAGCAAAAAAATAAAATAAATTTTTCGAATGAAGTCTTTAGTGCTTAAAAATCAGTGGGATAAATTTGTGGAAATTAAGGTTTATAAGGTTTCTGTTGTTTTGGTGCTCAATGTAGCCCTTCTGGGATGTAGAACTTTTCAAGTTTATGTTTGTTACACAATAGATTATTTATTCTGATAGCGTTTGTAATTCTTGCTTGCCAAAATAAAAAGGTTTATAAACTTTAATTGATCACCATATGGATAAATTAAGCCAATCCAGAATTCAATTATTACACCCTGATTTAAGGGCTTTAGCAACAGACACTTTTTCTAAAGTAGAATTAAAGTTAACAGGTAGCGCACGAGCCAGAATAACTGCTACTTTGCGCACGTTTGAGGAGCAAGATGCTTTATATAAATTGGGACGGACTGTGGTTAACCCTGATGGCAAATCGAAAAATAAGCCGATGGGAAATGTTGTGACTAATGCAAAGGCAGGTCAATCGATACATAATTATGGTTTAGCCATGGATTTTGTCCTGATTATAGATGGTCAGGAAACTTCGTGGAATACGGTTAAAGATTTCGATGGAGATGGCATTGCCGATTGGACAGAAGTAGTTGCCATTTTTAAAGCCAATGGCTGGGAGTGGGGCGGCGATTGGAAGAGTTTTAAAGATCCACCACATTTTCAGTTCGATTTTGGTTATACCTGGCAACAATTGCAGGCCAAATGGAATATTGGCGATCAAAAAGATGGTTATGTCAATTTAAAAAGAGCTGCGCTAAACGTAGCCAACCTTTACAGGGCAAAAGCAGCCTTAAACATTAGAACAGGACCATCTATTAATTCGAGAAAGAAAAAAGTTATTTTAAAAGGCGATTATCTTAGCGAAATTTCGAGAGAAGGCGAATGGAGTAATGTCGTTTTTGAAGGTATTAAAGGATACGTTAATAATAGATATCTGGTTAAATGATCAAAACGGAGAACATTAAAATACATTAAACCGCTAATCTGTGTTCTGGAAATTTAAATAATTGAATTTTTCTGCTATAAACAATAAAACCTTTCATTTCTGAAAGGTTTTCGTTCGATTTTTTGTGTGTACTCGGGGCGGGAATCGAACCCGCACGCCTTTGAAAGCACAGGATTTTAAGTCCTGCGTGTCTACCAGTTCCACCACCCGAGCATTAGCCTGTTCCGAAATCCTTCGGTAGGTTAACTTTAAAATAAATGCCTTCTGGTAGGAAGGCATTTTGGAGCGAAAGACGAGATTCGAACTCGCGACCCCGACCTTGGCAAGGTCGTGCTCTACCAACTGAGCTACTTTCGCATGAACAAAACTGATGTTGTTGTTTCGTTTTGGTGATGCAAATATAGGCAGATTTATATTTCTGTCAAGAGATTTCTTGTTAAAAATTTAATATTTAATTTAAATTGCTGGCTTTCAGTACAAGTAAAATTAAATCAGTTTCAAAACCTTTTGCCTGAAGATAGCTCATTAGCTTATTTTTTCTTTTAAACGGATCATTTTCGTGCAAACTCTCTGATTTTTTTAAAGCCAATTTTTCGATGGTCTGTAAATAATCATCATCATCGATGCTATAAATTGCCTTTTGCAGAATTTTATCCGGTACACCTTTCAATTTCAAACCCTGTTTAATTTTAACACGGCCCCAATGTTTAATGTTGAATTTGCCCGATGTATAACTTTTTGCAAACCTTTCTTCATTTAAAAAATTATTCAAAATTAGTTCGCTTATAATTTCTTCCAGTTCATCGCCACGCATGCCCCATTCTACCAGTTTATACCGTACTTCCTTTTGCGAGCGCTCCTGGTAAGCACAAAAATGCTCGGCTTTTACCATCGCTTGTTTTTTATCTAATAATACTGCTTCTTGTTTACCGCTTTTCATAATTATTTACTGAAATTCGTAAAAATAATAGCGATTACCGTATTTTTCTGAATATAATAGCATGCAAAATCCAATATACACCATTGCCAAAATAGCCGAAATTTTAAATGCCGATACCAAATTAGTTGATGAACAGGTAATTATTCAATATCTGGTGGTTGATAGCCGTTCGGTTTTGGTGCCAGAAAATTCTGTGTTTTTTGCCCTGTCTTCGCACCGCGATGGACATGAATTTATTAGAGATGCTTATGCAAAGGAAATCAGGAATTTTGTAATTACCGAAGCGAAATATATTAACGAATATCCCGACTGCAATTTTTTACTGGTGGATGATGCTTTGGCATCACTTCAAAAGCTTGCTATCGAACACCGGAATCAATTTGATCTAAAAACCATCGGTATTACGGGGAGTAATGGGAAAACAATTGTTAAAGAATGGTTGTATCAGCTCCTGGCCGCCGATTTTAATATCGTTAAAAGTCCGAAAAGTTATAATTCGCAGATCGGAGTGCCGCTTTCAGTATGGCAGATTGAGGCTGATCATACGCTGGGTATTTTTGAAGCGGGTATTTCTGCAGTTAACGAGATGCAATACTTGGCAGAAATTATCCGTCCCGAAATTGGAATTTTAACCAATATCGGTGAAGCACATGCCGAAGGATTCAGTTCTAAAAAGGAAAAACTAACAGAGAAACTGAAACTCTTTGCAGCATCAGAACTGTTTATTTATTCGCCCGAATATGTAAGCGAAATAAGTGTAAAAGAGCTGCCAGGTAAAAAACAATTTAGCTGGAGCAGCAAACAAACGGCAGATCTTCAGGTTATTGCGGTTGAGCCCATCGAAGGCAACTGTTACCTGAGGGCCATTTATCAAAATAGGGAAATTGAATGCATTTTGCCTTTTAAAGATAAAGCTTCGATAGAAAATGGAATGATCTGCTGGGCAACCTTACTGGCTTTAGGTTATACACCAGAGCAGGCCGATTTACGTTTGGAAAAACTGAGCCATGTGAGCATGCGTTTAGAACTGAAAAATGGGATTAACCAATGTTCCATTATCGACGATTCTTACAGCGCCGATATTTCTTCATTGGCCATTGCCCTAGATTTTTTAAATCAACAGAATCAGCACGCAAAGAAAACCGTTATTCTTTCCGAATTATTTGAAACGGGAAGAGATGATTTAGATTTATATACGGAGATAGCCGAATTGCTTTTACAGAAGAAAGTAAACCGCCTGATTGGTATTGGGACTCATATTTCCAGGTATGCTAATCTTTTTAAGTTTGAAACACAGTTTTTCGACGATACCAATGCCTTTATTGATGCTTTCCCCGGTTTACAGTTTAACCACGAAACCATATTGGTAAAAGGGGCCAGACGGTTCGAATTTGGCAGGATCAGTAAACTGCTTACCCAGAAAATACACGATACGGTTTTAGAAATCGATCTGAATGCCATGGTTGGTAATCTGCAATTTTACCGTTCTAAAATCAAACCAGGTGTTAAAATAATGGCCATGGTTAAGGCCTTTTCGTACGGAAGCGGAAGTTTCGAGATTGCCAATTTATTGCAGTTCCATAAGGTAGATTATCTGGCGGTAGCTTATGCTGATGAAGGTATCGCTTTGCGGAAAGCGGGAATCACTTTACCGATTATGGTGATGAGCCCTGAAGAGTCTGCTTTCGAAGCCATCATTAAACACAAGCTTGAGCCCGAAATTTACAGTGTAGAAATTCTAAATAGTTTTTTAAATGCATTGTCTGATTATGATTTCGATTACCCCATCCACATTAAAATAGATAGTGGCATGCACCGCTTGGGCTTTGATCAGTCAGAAATCGATACTTTGTCTAATCTGCTTAAAGACTCGGCCAGGGTAAAGGTTCAAAGTATTTTTTCTCATTTGGTGGCAAGCGATGCAGCAGCGCATGATGGATTTACGCAACAGCAGATCGAAAGGTTTAAAATTATCGCCAACCAGCTGGTCGAAGTTTTAGGCTACAAGCCATTGCTTCATATATCCAATACTTCGGGCATTTCGCGTTGGCCAGAAGGGCAAATGGATATGGTGCGTTTAGGTATAGGCTTGTATGGTTTCGACGCTGCACTGCCGAATAATCGGGGTTTGCAGACCGTAATGGTGCTTAAAACTACGGTTACGCAAGTGAAAACATTAGCTCCAGGCGAAACTGTAGGTTATAGCAGGAGAGGAGTAATGCCAAATGGTGGAAAAATAGCGACGGTAAAAATTGGCTATGCTGACGGCTATACCAGGTATTTTGGCAATGGTGTAGGTAAAATGCTGATTAATGGCCATTTGGTACCAACAATTGGTTCAATCTGCATGGATATGACCATGTTGGATATTACAGGTATTGATGTTAAGCCAGGCGATGAGGCTATTGTTTTTAATAAGGAGCACACCATTATGCAGCTGGCTAATGATATCGGCACTATTCCGTATGAAATTCTGACCAATATCTCGCAAAGGGTTAAACGTGTTTATTTTTATGAATAGTTTTTAGTTCCTTGGTTCAGTTGTTCACTAGTCATTAGTGTAGCATATTGCCTATTGGTTCATTCGTTCAGTTGTTCATTAGTCATTAGTATAGCATATTGCCTATTGGTTCATTTGTTCAGTGGTTCATTGGTCATTAGTGTAGCATATTGCCTATTGGTTCATTGGTTCAGTTGTTCATTAGTCATTAGTGTAGCATATTGCCTATTGGTTCATTCGTTCAGTTGTTCATCGGTAATTAGTATAGCGTATTGCTTAGTAGGCTCTTGGTACAAATGAACTAATGGCTAATGAACTATTGAACGCTTAGGACAAATGAACTAAAAAAAATGCTATTTTTGCACCATGAATAAAGTCGGGAAAGCTATTTTAAACTATTTGATTAAAGGTTTATTAATTGTTGTGCCCATTGCCGTGAGTATTTTTATTGTGGTTTGGGCGGTTACAACTGTAGATAGCTGGTTAAATGTAAACAATATTTTAGGCGTAAATCCAAGTACTGGCGAAAGCCGGAACATCCCCGGTTTAGGTTTGTTAACGGTTTTAGCCCTCATTTTACTGGCTGGTATCTTTGTAACCAATTTGGTGACCGAGCCCATGTACAATTGGTTTCAGCGGATTATGCAGCGGCTACCCTTACTTAATTTTATCTATTCTTCTATAAAAGATTTAACAGAAGCTTTTGTAGGTGATGAGAAGAAATTTAACCACCCGGTGCTGGTAGAAGTGGAGGGTGGCCTAAAAAAGATTGGATTTTTAACGCAGAACGACTTGCATAAACTCAATCTGCCCGAAGAAGTAGCTGTATATTTTCCACTTTCTTATTCTTTTGCAGGTCAGCTTTGCATTGTAAGAAGAGACAAGGTAACTGATTTGCATATGACTGCCGCCGATGCCATGAAACTGGTGGTTAGCGGTGGCGTAAGCGGACTATAAACATTTCTAAATGATTACGATTTACCATAATAACCGCTGCACTAAAAGCCGTTGTGCTTTAGCTGAACTTGAAAAAAGCGGAAAGGCTTTCAAGGTGGTTTATTATTTGGAAACCCCGCCGAATAAAAGTGAACTAGGAGGAATTATTCAAAAACTGGGTATTAAACCATTGGAATTGATCCGGAAAGGTGAAAAGGTTTTTACTGAAAATTATAAAGGAAAAACCTTGACTGATAAAGAATGGATTGATGCAATGGTTGCGCATCCAATTTTGATTGAAAGACCTATTATCATCTCAGGAGATCAAGCAGTCATCGCTAGGCCCACCGAAAAAATAAAAGAGATTTTGGGATAATCCAATCGTCATTTCGAGCGGACCCGATAGATTCTGTGTTAATTTCCAAATAAAATATTTTATTTTTGTTTCATAGGCAGTCAAGAACTAGCCAGTGTAGCGTGCTGATCCTTTAGGTTTAGTGCGCTACTTTCTTTTAAAACGGAGTATTCTTTTTGATATTCCTGTTTGCTTTTATAAATCACATATACCATTTCTAATAGCTTTCTTTGAACTGCTACGAGTGCTTTCATTTTAATTCCATGTCTTGAAACTATTCTAAGATAGATTTCTCCAAAGTTTTTATCATGCTTAACGGCTACCAAGGCAGGTAAATACATTGCCTTTCTAAGATGCCTATTTCCTTTCTTGGATATTTTTGGCTTTCCTTTTACAGATGTTCCCGATTGTTTTTCTTTTACGTCCAAACCGGCATAACTTGTAAGTTGCTTTTTGTTTCTGACCAGCTCAAACCCATTTGTTTCAGCCAAAACAATGATTGCGGTAAGTTTCCCAATGCCTGTTATACTACAAATGCGTTTTATTTCTGTGTTTAGATCAGCATCACCGTTAACAATCATCCCCAGATCGGCTTTTATTTCTTTTTCTTGCTTATTCAACAGAAGAATCCTTTCATTAAGTCGTTGCAGGCTGCGTTCATTCGGCTCCACTTCAGACTTCTCGGCATGAACCTGGTTCTTTACAATAACCCGTTCACTTACAACCTGATCACGCTCTCTTGTAAGTTGTTGAAGCATATGAAAGATTTTCTTTGGCCTGTGCCATTGATCAAGATTTCTTTCCAGACCAAACTGTGCGATCGCCTCAGAACAGCTTTTATCTGTTATGGTTTTGTTTTCAAGTGTCCGAATGTAATTGCTGATTTTATTTGGTAGAACGATAGTTACTTCACGGCCGTGATCATATAGGTAAAAGGCAAATTTTTGATGATAGATACCGGTAGCTTCCATTACAAAACGAACTTTAAGCTCATTGCTTGCAAGTTTTTTTATCCAATCCAGTAAAGCCACAAAACCAGCCTCATTGTTCTTGAAAACTTTATGGGCATAAAGATCAATACTCAAATCATCGAACATTCTCCCAACGGTAACTACCAGTTCCTTTTGTGCAACATCTACACCCAATACTTCCTTTAATACTTTTTTCATCATTTTAAGTTTAATTATAAAGTGATGAATCTCCCTTCGTTTTTTCTCCTGGTTGGATATCCTGGATATTATGACATGCATAATTCCTTACATTCTGTTCAAACTCTAAGAGATAAAAAGGAAAGAGGTAGTATCTATCGGTCAATATACTTCGTGAGTTATTTAGCCATCGGTCTACTCTCAATCCTTTTCACTTTATGTTTACTAAATTAAACATTGTAAACATAGGAGTTATCGGGTGCAACGCAGTCGAGAACCCGAAGGTTCAGCGAAGCTAAAATCTATCTGCTCTAGTCGTAGCGTTTCACTACAACATAAAATAGTGGTGTAATTTAAGTTAATGTTTTCTAGTGTCGTAGTGAGAGGCTAAGACCAGATGCGCTTCAAAAGAAATGCTTTGCTATGAAAAGTCTGAAAATGACGGGATTAGCTTAAAAAATACTTTTGAAGCTAAAAAGGATGAACATGAAAATAATAAAACCAACAAGAAGTCTCGAATAGTATTCCCGGATAAAAAGTCCGCATAAAATCAGTTTATCGTCGTCTACATTGCTATGTAACATGCCATTTCCACTTGAAGCACTGAACAAGATCTGTTTATCATAATGGTCGTTTAACGACCACCTACTTAACCAGCTGTTTTGAAAGCTCCAGTCAAAACTATCGCCAGAGGCAAATATAATTTTTGCTTTAAAACGAAGCCAGTCGTAAGTAATTATAGCTAAAACCTCATTCTGATTGTTCAGTAATTTAGTTTCTGGTTTAGAAAATCCTTCACTTTTTAACAGGTAAATGCCTGCCTGTGTAGTGGCTATTGCCGAATTTTTCCACGAACTAAAATTCATCGAAAATTTTAACAGTCCGTTGTTAAATACCTGATAATTGCTATCAAATAAACCTTTTCTCCAATTTAATACCTGTTCCATCTCACAAAAGGATTTAATTTTTTACTAATTATGGCGAAGTGCAGTCAATGTGATGATGGGCATGAAGCATGCAATAAGCACAATTGCCTGTTTGTTATAGATCTGCTTAATAAATAAGCCTGCTATAATCAATAATCCGTTGTCGGTATCAGACGATAATGCGCCACTGTTGCTGCTAGCGCTATACATAATGTGTTCATCTTTATAATTGCTCACCGTCCATTGCGAACGCCATAAATTTGTCGATTTCCATTCATATTGTTCTCCCGATTTTAAGCTGATTACGGCTTTCGATTTCCAGTTATCGTAAGTAATCATGGCAACTACTTCATTTGTTTTTCTATCGATTACCTTGGTGCTCGATTGCCAAAAGCCCTCATTCGAGAAGAAATAGTTTTTATCTTCAAACATACTTTCTGCATTACTTTTCCATGTTCCAAAAGTGATTGCTCCTTTCTGTACACCATCTGCAAAGAGTTGAAAGTTTCCACTTAACCAATTGTTTTTCCAGCTGATAAATTTCGACATTTTAGATACGTTTTATTTTAGATAGCAGTTTTCTCCAGTTGTTACAATAAATGAAGACATAAAAAAAGTGCTTATTGTTTGTAAGCACTTTTTCAGTTTGCAGTTTTCAGTTAACCAATAACCAGTTTACAATTTTCAGTTTATAGTTTTCAGTTAACCGACTTAATCAGTTAACCATATGCAACTGACCAATGAACCATTTAACCAACCTAGAAATTCGGTTTAAGCACATATTTATCGTAGAAACGGAAAATGTGCTCTGCAGCTTCTTCTGCGGTATCTACCAACCTGAAAAGGTTTAGATCTTCTTCGTGGATATTGTGTTCCTTCTGCAACATCGTTCCTTTAATCCAATCAATTAATCCACCCCAATAATCAACACCCACCAATACGATTGGGAAACGTGCAATTTTTCCGGTCTGGATTAAGGTTAAAGCTTCAAAAAGTTCATCCATGGTGCCAAAACCACCAGGTAAAACCACAAAACCCTGGCTATATTTCATGAACATTACTTTGCGCACAAAGAAATAATCAAACTCCAGTAATTTATTATGATCGATATATTTATTGTGGAACTGCTCAAATGGCAGCTCGATGTTTAAACCTACCGATTTCCCCCCATTGGTGTGGGCACCTTTATTGCCGGCCTCCATAATACCAGGACCACCGCCAGTAATTACACCATAACCACGATCGGTTAATAATTTACCGCATTGCTCTGCCAATTGGTAATATCTATGCGTTTGAGCGGTACGTGCCGAACCATAAATGGTAACACATGGGCCAATTTTAGCCAGTTTTTCAAAACCGTCTACAAATTCAGCCATAATTTTAAAAATTTGCCAAGAGTCTGTTACTTTAATTTCTTGCCAGTCTTTGTTTTCGAAAGCGCTTCTAATTTTTTCTTCACTCGTCATATACTGTTATTCTAATATTAAAATCTGGTTTGCGCATCAGTCTTTTTACTGATGAACAACAAGCCTATAAATGTGATTAAACCATTAACCAAAATCAGTTCAACACTAAAAACGTAACCGCCCAATAAAGTGGTAGAATACGTAGAAAGCAAGTAACATAAAAAAGGTGATAATAAACAAACTATCGGAACTAATTTATCGCGAAGACCACGTTTTTTTACAAATAATCCAAAACTATATAGTCCTAAAAGTGGTCCGTAGGTGTAAGAGGCAATGGTAAAAATCAAACTGACTACCGATGAGCTGTTCAGTGCATTGATCACGATGATCACCAAAAACATCAGAATAGAAAATGCCACGTGTACGGTATGGCGCTTTTTTACGGCGTCTTTGGCATTTACATTTTCCGCCTTGGCCATGCCTAAAAAGTCGACACAAAAGGATGTGGTTAAAGCGGTAAGTGCCGAGTCGGTAGTGGCAAAAGTTGCTGCGGTTAGGCCCAACATGAATATAATTGCAGGTACAGCGCCAAGGTTATTTAAAGCAATTTCGGGGAACAATAAATCTGTTCTTGGTTTCCCGGTAATATGATCTAATGGAATATCTATGCCGTTTTTTGCAGCGAAAATGTATAGCAAAGCGCCTACACTCAAAAAGAAAACATTTAGGATTACGAATACCCCTGTAAAAGTAAACATGTTTTTTTGTGCCTCTTTGATGGTGCCCATGCTCAGGTTTTTCTGCATCAGATCCTGATCTAAACCCGTCATGGCGATGGTAACGAAAATACCACCGATAAACTGTTTGCTGAAGTAGAATTTGTTGGTTAGGAAATCGTTTAGAAAGAATATTTTCGAGTAACTGCTGGTTTTGATGGTTTCAAATGCCTGTGGAATATTGAAATCAAGACTGTTGCAAATAAAATAAATCGTTAGAAAAACCGAAAGTACCAGGAAAAAAGTTTGCAATGTATCGGTAATGATAATGGTTTTTAAGCCGCCCTTAAAGGTGTACGACCAGATCAGCGCCAACGAAATTAAAACTGTTAACCAGAACGGAACGCCATAATTATCGAATATGAAACGCTGTAAAACAATCACTACAAGGTATAATCTTGTTGCCGATCCCAAAGTGCGGCTCAATAAAAATATCGATGCTGCTGTTTTGTAACTGTAATGGCCTAATCTCTTTTCGATGTAGCTATAAATAGAGGTTAAATTCATCCGGTAATAAAGTGGAAGCAGAACTGTTGCGATAATGATAAAACCAACAGCATTGCCCAGAACGAACTGGAAATATTGGAACTGGTTTCCACTTGGTGCACCAACTTCTCCGGGTACCGATATAAAAGTAACACCCGAAAGTGCGGTCCCTATCATCCCAAAGGCTACTAAATACCATTTAGAATTTCGATTGGCGATAAAGAAAGTAGAATTATCAGATGATTTTTTTGAGGTTACGAATGAAATAATAATCAGCAGTAAAAAATAACCGATCAGAAAACATAAGAGAATGGTTGGAGACATAGTTTTGTGTTAAGCTGATAAATGTAAAGAAAAGTATCAAATCAAGCAATATTCTTGAGTTTGAAGTCGGGAGTCCGAAGTCAGAGGTCAGAAGTTAGAAAGGAAATCAAGTCTCACTTTTAAAGGGGGCAGGGGGATGAAAAAAAATCGACCTGTTAATATCCAAGTTTACTTTACCAATGAACCAATGATAATGAACCATATTCAGTTTTCAATTGGCAATTTGCAGTTACTATGTCTATGGACTGTTAACCATCAACTATTAACCACTAAACTATCAACAAGTGAACGAATGGCTAATGAACTATTGAACCAATGAAGCATTTTACCTATTTTTGTAATATGAATTTTTCATCCAAGCTGCTCGAAGATGCGGTAAACGAATTCTCGAAACTTCCTGGTGTAGGGCAAAAAACAGCTTTACGTTTGGTATTACATCTTTTAAATAAAGAGCAGGAGGAGGTAAACCAGTTTGGCAATACTTTTATAAAACTTAAGCAGCATATTAAACATTGCAGCACCTGCCATAATATTTCAGATTATGTGGTATGTGAGATCTGTACTTCGCCAAAACGCGATAAAGAAACCATTTGTGTGGTTGAAGATACCCGCGACGTCATGGCGATCGAAAATACCGGCCAATATTTTGGGGTTTACCATGTTTTGGGCGGCTTAATTTCTCCGATGGATGGCGTTGGTCCTTCTGATCTGTTTATTGATGGATTAGTAGCCAGAATGGCAGCAGGAGGGATTAAAGAGGTAATTTTAGCATTGAGTCCGAATATGGAGGGCGATACCACATTGTTTTACCTGTACAAAAGATTAAAGGAGTTTAATGTTCCGGTAACGACCATTGCGCGGGGTATTGCTTTTGGCGGCGAGCTGGAATATACCGATGAAATTACATTGGGTAGATCGATTGTAACCCGTGTGCCTTACGAAACTGCAATGATGAAATAAATGGTAAAGCATTTTTAGCCGGATTACATTAATATAAAAAATAAAAGCTGTATCCAGTCCTGATACTTGCTACTCAATACCTGTTACTACAAATGAACCTAAAAAATAAAGTAATCATCATCACTGGTGCATCGAGTGGAATCGGGAAAGCTTGTGCCGAAGAATTTGCTAAACGTGGTGCCAATTTAGTTTTAGCTGCACGCCAATACGTAACCCTATGCGAAATTACTGCCGATCTGGAGAAAAAATATGACATCAGGGCCGTAGCAGTTCAGGCCGATGTAAGTAAAGAGACAGATTGCGAACTGATTATCAAACAAGCTTTAGTATCTTTTCAAAAGATTGATATTCTGGTAAATAATGCCGGATTATCCATGCGTGCCCTGTTTAACGATCTGGATTTATCAGTGCTTAAAAACCTGATGGATGTGAACTTTTGGGGAACGGTTTATTGCACTAAATACGCTTTGCCAGAGATTTTAAAAACCAAAGGAACCATTGTTGGCGTTTCATCGATTGCTGGTTTCCGCGGTTTGCCGGGCAGAACAGGTTATTCGGCTTCCAAATTTGCAATGAACGGATTTATGGAATCTTTACGCACCGAATTATTAAAAACAGGCGTAAACGTTTTATTGGCTTGTCCGGGTTTTACCGCTTCCAACATCAGGGTAACCGCCTTATCAAAAGATGGTGCTGCACATGGCGAAACCAGTATGGATGAAGGCAAAATGATGACATCAGAAGAAGTAGCCAGCATTATCGCCGATGGTATCGAAAAACGCAAACGTACCTTAATTATGACCGGACAAGGGAAATTAGCCGTTTGGATGAATAAACTCTTCCCGGCTTTTGTAGACAAAAAGGTTTTTGATCTGTTTGCGAAAGAAAAAAATCCCTTGATAAAGGGGTAGAAGGCTGAGGGTTTAAGGCGTAAGGTAAATAGGATAGCGGGTGGCGGTTAGGATTTGAGGTTTAGCGTGTGGGTATAGGCGGGTAGTGGTTAAATCTCCTCAGATTATCGTCATTGCGAGAAGGCTTTTTCAGCCGACGAAGCAATGACGATCTTTCTATTTGGGCTGTCAATGGTACCGGAGTCGAAGACCTTTAATTCTGAGTTTACCGGGATTCATATGAGGATATTGTGGATTTAATAGGCCGCTGAAACGCCCATCCTGCGGACACCCCTCTGAAAGAGGCGAATGCAAATCGCATAGAGACGATGAGGGGTAATTCCCCTCCTTTGGAGGGGTGCCTGAAAGGCGGGGTGGTCATATTAGCACAGACCAGACGGCCCTAAACCCGGTAGTAGCGAACATCCCGATCCTTTGCCGATGATTCGGCACTAAAGGAGCATCGGGATAAAGCGAATAACGGGACTAACGCAACCGATTAGTACTGCAATTGCTTTCCAAAAAACAAAAAGACCTCGCTAAACGAGAAAACAAGAAACTTATGCTGTTGGTGTAACCTTATCCAGCTTACTATAATCCATCACCATTTTACCTTCTTCATTATGGTAATACATTTTATCAAACTTAGCATCCATTTCAATTTCCTCATCCTGATAACTGGTTCTGGTGTGGATGGTCTGCGAGAAAGTATCATCAAAAGCTTTGAGAATTACAAATACCTCTACTTCGGCATGTTGCAGCTCGGTTAACGATTTTTCGAAAAACGGACTTTCTTCTGTAATGGGGTGTACCAAAGTCCAGTTTAAAGATAGGATGCCGATTTTACTGCGCTCTAATGGCAAAGGATAAAACCTACGAACATGTTTACCATCAATGGTTTCGTTGTACGACATCACCATCTGCACCTCAACCTCTATCAATTGATTGCGGCGGAGGTTAACCAAACGGCACATCAATCCATGTCCTTTCTCGTAAGGAGCAATCACCATTTTCTTGCTGAAGCTTACCTTTGAGGTGGGCCTGCTAAAACGGCCATACAATAAACCAGTTGCCAGTGCAAAAGCCAATAAACCCAGCATACTCTCGAAAGCGGCAAGCACACTGGTAACAAAACCTTGTGGCGAAATATGGCCGTAACCCACGGTAGAAATGGTTTGAGCAGAAAAGAAAAATGCATCAAAAAACTGATCACGAAGCGTTATACCTTTGGCACCATTTAAATTTTCAATACCCACAACATTGTATAAAACTGCGAAAATTGTATTTACAACGAGGTACGCAAGGAGGATGACAAAGAAAAAACGTGGCCAGCTCATGGTAACCAGGCGGGTGTAGGTATCATCGAACTTAAACCAGGGCAGGCCTGTTCGTTCAATATTTGCCGAACCATCGGGGTTAAGCATGCGCTGGTTTTTGGTTACGGGATTTGACCCGAAACCGAAATCATCATTAAACTGTACTTTTCTTTTAAAAAAGGCCATATATTTTTAGAAAGATTTTGGAATATTAAAAAACTATGTCAATATTTGCTTTATACAAACATGATAATTAAAAACTTAAATAACAATTGGTGGTGGCATAACGAAATTCGTTAGGCAAATTCTATTGTTATATATTTTAAAATATTTTAAACACAACGAAGAGGATTGCCCAAAAAGCAATCCTTTTTTTTTATGCCTTCCCTCCCGTGGAGGGGTGTCCGAAGGACGGGGTGGTTTAAAAGTGGCGGGTCATGCTGTCCCGATTAATCGGGATTAGCATCTATAAAATTATAAAACATTAGTTGGTCTGTGGAGACACAGACCACGGAGATAAAAATAAGATTTAGAAAAATTAAATGGTTTGTGGCGACACAAACCATGACGAGCAGATTAAATACAAAAACTAACGCCCCGGTTCGTGTCTCCACGAAACGGAATATTTAAATGGTTTTTGGAGACACAAACCATGGCGTAAAATATAAGATAAATGAGAAACTAACCACAGATAAGAAAGATGAACACGGATAAAATCTGTGTGTATCCGTGTTCATCTGTGGTTAAATAAGATTGAGCAATAAACATGAAAAAAATATTAAACCATTTATTCGAGAACAAGAGTTTTAGCAGGGAAGAGGCAAAGAACATTTTAATCTCCATTTCGGAAGGCGCATTCAATTCTTCGCAGATTGCCGCTTTTATTACCGCTTATGCCATGCGTAATATTACCGTGCAGGAGTTACAGGGTTTTCGCGATGCGATGCTTGATATGTGCGTTAAAGTAAACTTATCGGGTTACGAACTGATCGATCTTTGTGGTACCGGTGGCGATGGTAAAGATACTTTCAATATTTCTACCTTATCCTCATTTGTGGTGGCAGGTGCTGGTCATCATGTGGCCAAACATGGTAACTACGGCGTTTCATCAGGCTGCGGCTCATCAAATGTAATGGAATATTTAGGTTATACTTTTACCAATAATGAGGATACTTTAAGGCGTAATTTAGAAGCCGCGGGGATCTGTTTTTTACACGCACCCTTGTTTAATCCCGCGATGAAAATTGTAGCACCGATCCGTAAAGAACTGGGTGTAAAAACATTTTTTAATATGCTTGGCCCAATGGTTAACCCGGGGCAGCCAAAATACCAGATGGTAGGCGTTTTTAGTTTGGAACTCGCCCGTTTATATGCTTATTTATATCAGGATACCGATAAAAGTTATACCATTGTACATGCACTGGAAGGTTATGACGAAGTTTCTTTAACCTGCGATGTGAAAACCTTTTCGAACAAGGGCGAACAGATTTTAACCCTTCAGGATATGGGTTTTGATAAGGTTGATACCAATGCGATTAAAGGTGGCGACACCGTAGAATCATCTGCCAAAATATTTATGGATGTATTAAATGGCGAAGCCACAGATGTACAGAACAATGTGGTATTGTGCAATTCGGCACTGGCCATCAAGACCATAAAACCCGAACAATCTTTTGCCGATTGCTTTTATGAAGCTGAAGAGTCTTTAACCAGCAAAAAAGCATTAAACAGTTTCAAAAACTTATTGGCATGTTAAAGTTAAAAGTTTGCGGCATGCGTTTGGCAGCGAATATTGCTGCGGTAGCCGAGCTTCAGCCAGATTACCTGGGTTTTATCTTTTATGAGAAATCGCCCAGACTAATTAGTGAGGTTTCTGCTGAATTGATCAAATACATTCCCTCAGAGATTAAAACCGTAGGTGTTTTTGTAAATGAAGACCTGGAAAAAGTAAAAGATAAAGTAAACACATTGAAGCTAAATGCTGTTCAGTTACATGGCAGCGAACCGACTGGATACTGCGAAGCATTAAAATCAAGCTTTCCTGCCTTAGATGTGATTAAAGCTTTCGGAATAGATGAAGATTTTGATTTTTCAGTTCTCGAAGCTTATTTACATGTGGTGGATTATTTCCTGTTCGATACCAAAACCAAAACACATGGCGGATCGGGAAAAACATTCGATTGGTCTGTTTTAGACCGATATACTTACACCAAACCCTACTTTTTAAGTGGCGGCATTGATTTAGAACATGCACCGGCCATAAAAGAAATAAATGATGAGCGCTTATATGCCCTGGATATCAATAGCAGATTTGAAATTGAGCCAGGTTTAAAGGATGCGGAGAAGATTAAAGAATTTATTAAAGAAATGAATAAATAGATTGTTATTCATAACCCTTGGTTTCAACCAAGGGAAAAAAGAAAAAAACATGAAATACAAAGTAAACGAAAAAGGATATTATGGAGATTTTGGCGGTGCGTACATCCCCGAAATGCTTTATCCAAACGTAGAAGAATTGCGTCAAAACTATTTAAAGATTATTGATGATGCCGATTTTCAAAAGGAATTTCATCAATTGTTAAAAGATTATGTTGGCCGCCCTTCGCCTTTATATCTTGCCAAAAGATATTCAGAAAGATATGGTGCCAATATTTTCTTAAAAAGAGAAGATTTAAACCATACCGGTGCCCATAAGATCAACAATACCATCGGACAGATTTTATTGGCCGAAAAACTGGGTAAAAAAAGAATCATTGCCGAAACTGGCGCTGGTCAGCATGGTGTAGCTACTGCAACTGTATGCGCGCTGCGTAATCTCGAATGTGTAATTTACATGGGTGAGGTAGATATTGAGCGCCAGGCGCCAAACGTTGCCCGAATGAAAATGTTGGGTGCGAAGGTTGTTCCGGCAAGCTCTGGAAGCAAAACCTTAAAAGATGCAACCAATGAGGCGATGCGCGACTGGATCAATAATCCCGTTGATACACATTATATTATTGGTTCGGTGGTTGGCCCACACCCTTACCCTGATATGGTAGCGATTTTTCAATCGATTATCTCTGAGGAAACCAAAAAGCAGTTATTGGAGCAGACTGGAAGCGATCAACCTGATTATGTTTTAGCCTGTGTAGGTGGTGGAAGTAATGCCATGGGTATGTTCTACCACTTTATGGACGATGAAAATGTTAAACTGATTGCTGTTGAAGCGGCAGGAAAAGGTGTATCGAGCGGGTTTTCTGCGGCAACCACTTATTTAGGTAAAGAAGGTGTTTTGCATGGCAGCAGAAGCATTTTAATGCAAACGCCAGATGGACAAGTTGTGGAACCGCATTCGGTGTCGGCAGGATTGGACTACCCTGGTATTGGACCACAACATGCACATTTGTTTAAAACCGGGCGTGGCCAATATGTTTCCATTACAGATGAAGAAAGTTTAGAAGCAGGTTTGCTTTGTACACAATTGGAAGGCATTATTCCGGCCATAGAAAGCGCCCACGCCCTGGCTTACTTGGAAAAAATGGAATTTAAAGGTGGCGAAAACGTAGTGGTTTGCCTTTCAGGCCGTGGCGACAAGGATCTGGATACTTATATTAAATATTTTAATCTTTAAGATAGATTTGAGAGGTGAGATATGAGACAGTAGACTTCCCTGCCAGGTCATCAATCTCAAATCTCACATCTCCAATCTCACATCTCAAAAACATGAACCGAATTAAACAACTCTTCCAGGAGAAGAAAAATATATTATCAATATACTATACCGCTGGTTATCCAAATACTGGCGATACCATTAAAATTGCCGAGGCACTGGAAAAATCAGGTGCTGATATGCTCGAAATCGGATTCCCTTACTCAGACCCTGTTGCCGATGGACCGGTAATTCAGGCCAGCAGCAAACAATCGCTTGATCAGGGCATGACACTTAAGCTGCTTTTCGAACAGTTGAAAGACTTGCGTAAAACTGTTACCATTCCTGTTTTGTTAATGGGTTATGTAAACCCTGTTTTGCAGTTTGGTGTAGAGAAATTCTGCGAGGCTTGTGCAGAAGTAGGAGTAGATGGCTGTATCGTTCCCGATCTGCCAATGGTAGAGTACGAAGAATTTTATAAAGATTGCTTCGAAAAACATAACCTGAGTAACGTATTTTTGATCACCCCTCAAACTGCTGAAGAACGTATCCATAAAATTGACGGTTTAACCAATGGATTTATCTATTTGTTATCATCGTCGGCCACCACAGGTAAAAATCTTGAGGTTGGTAATACTACCGAAGCTTATTTCAGCAGGATTAAAAACCTGAACCTGAAGAATCCAACCATGATCGGTTTCGGGATTAGCGACAAACAGACTTTTGATAAGGCTTGTTCGTACGCCAATGGTGCAATTATCGGTACAGCTTTCGTTAAAGCCATTGCTGATGGGAATTTAGAAGAAAGTGTGAGCAACTTTATGAAGAAGTTTAAAGGTTAGTGTTTTACCACCAAGGCACGAAGACACCAGGATCATCCGCTTTGTGTTCTTAGTGTCTTGGTGGTTAATATTTTAATTAGCCTGTTCTCCATATAAGAAATGTAAGAACATTTAAGGCATTGAGCTTATATGTAACTTATATGCCTTATATGGTTTATTTTTTTGCGCTATATCACAAGGCACTAAACTTTGTGTTCTTTGTGACTTGGTGGTAGTATCTTCTACGCTTTGTCGTCATTCCCAAATGATTGGGAATCGTAATGCGATGCTAGGGTTTTGTAGGTTTCATTAAGATTAGCTTCGCTGAGCACTTCGTGGTTCCCGCCTGCGCGGGAAAGACGACCGTTCTTAACAATGCCTTAAAATGACGATATTTCGAATGGATTTACTTATTCATCCAATCCTCATAACTCATTTCAAATTTCACTTCCCCTTTATTTACCATGCCTACTTTTTTCCAGCCCTGGTGGGTATAAAATTCTTCAGCGCGGGTATTGGGCGATGTACCCAGCCAAACCAACTCACGCGTTTGATCGAAATACCAGTCCATCATTAACCGGTGCAGTGCTTTGCCAATGCCTTTGCCTTCAAATTCTGGCCGAAGGAATAAAGCCCAGATATTATGCTCCTTTAAATCCACGATGGAGAAACCAACTACTTCTCCACCTACTTCGCAAACCCATCCTTTGCCACGTTGCGTAATAAATTCTTCGCAATCTTTGTCAGTAACCAGTGCTGGATCTGACAAAATGTTCTCTTTTACCGTATGTCTGACAATCTGTATGGCAGGTATGTCAGTCGTTTTTGCTTCGCGGAAAATCATTCTTATAAGTTCTTGAGAAAATTAATTTATTTGAAAAAGCCTTTTAAATGCTTTAACGGTTGATTATCAGCTGTAAAACTAATCAATAAAATGTTTATGACAAATGAATGATTGTCAATTCTGGAATTGGTTCTACATTTGCTTAACGGTGTTAGATTATTTACACTGTATATTCCAAGTCATGGGAAGTAAAGAAAGAATTCTACGTTTAAAAGATGAAACCAGAACAAAAATTCTGGATGCTGCCTTGAATATTGTTCAAACAGAGGGCTGGCAGGCATTGAGTATGCGTAAAATTGCCGACCAGATTGAATATACTGCACCAATTATTTACGAATACTTTTCCAACAAAGATGGCATCTTACTGGAACTCACCAGAAGAGGATATTTAATGTTGGCGAAAGATATCCGTGAGGCCAGGGATAAATACGAATCTCCGGAAGATAAAATGGAAGCCATGTGGATTGCCTACTGGAACTTCGCCTTTACCCATAAAGAATTTTATCAATTGATGTATGGTGTGGATATGGTTTGTTGTACTGTTAAAAATTCAATGCCCGAAGCCGAAAACGTAGGTAGTATGTTAGGCGACGTGATCGAATCGTTATTCGAGAAAAAACCAGTATCTGATGATGATATCTGCATGAAGTATTACACTTATTGGTCTATCATCCATGGTTTAATCTCCATCAACCTGGTTCGCCCCAACGGAAGAACAACCGACGAGCTAAACCAACAAATTTTAAAAGATGCCATCAAGGGCATTACATTATCTATCAATAGTTAATTTTTTTTACAAAGTAATTTAACACTGTTAAATTATTATACACACTAATTCCAATTAAATTTAATCATATGAAATCTCTACACCGCTTGTACCCCTTACTTAACACTGTTAAACAGTTTAATAGTATTAAGTTATTGTTAACAATTTCTCTTCTATCTATAATTCTGGTGAGTTGTAAGTCGTCTCCTGATCAGGCTGCAGCTGCACCACCGCCACCAGCTTTACCTGTAAGCGCCATTAACGCGAGCACAGAAACCACCTATATCGAATATCCGGCCTCTATTCAGGGCGCTGTTGATATCGATGTACGGCCGCAGGTGAGTGGTTACTTACAAAGCGTATTGGTTAACGAAGGCGCTTATGTAACCGCCGGACAAACCTTATTTAAAATTAATGAAAACCCTTACCGTGAGGCTTTAAACAATGCCAAAGCAAGTTTACATGCTGCAGAAGCGGCCATTTTAAACGCTCAACTGGAAGTTGATAAATTAACACCACTTGTGCAAAACAAAGTAGTTTCTGATTTTCAGTTAAAAACTGCTAAAACAGCTTATAAAATTGCCCAGGCAAATGCCGAACAAGCCAGAGCCAGTGTTGCTTCAGCACAGATTAACTTAGGTTATACCAATGTTAAGGCTACAGTGAGTGGTTACATCGGCCGTATCCCTAAGAAACAGGGAAGTTTGGTTTCTCCGACTGATCAGATTGCTTTAACACAATTATCAGATATCCACGAAGTACATGTTTATTTCTCCCTTGCAGAAAACGACTTCAACAATTTTAATGCAAACTATCCAGGTAAAAGCCCTGCCGACAGGATTAAACATTTACCAGCAGTAGAACTTTTATTGGCTGATAATTCTGCTTATCCAATTAAAGGCAAGATCGATATGATCGATGGTCAGTTTGATAAAAACACTGGTGCCATTACGCTTAGGGCAAGTTTCCCTAATGCAAGTGGCGTTCTTCGCTCGGGTAATACGGGTAAGATCCGTTTAGGTTTGCAGCACGATAATGCCATTCTGGTACCGCAGTCATCAACGGTAGAAATGCAGGATAAAGTATTTGTATTTACCGTAGGCGACAGCAGCAAAGTGAAAAAACAATCCATTACCATTGTTGGTAAAGCCGGCGAAAATTACCTGGTTAAAGACGGCGTAAAAGTTGGCGATCAGATTGTGTTAAGTGGGGTTGATAAATTACAGGAGGGCATGGTGATCCAGCCTCAAAAAGCAGCAGATAAAGTAGCTGTTGCAAAAACAAAAAATTAATAAGACCTAAAATCTAAAAAGTCATGTTTCAGAAATTTATAGACAGGCCTGTACTTTCGACTGTTATTTCCATCTTATTGGTAATAGTTGGTATACTAGGCTTAACAAAGTTGCCCTTAGAGCGCTTTCCAAATATCGCACCTCCGTCGGTATTGGTAACAGCGGTGTATCCTGGGGCCAATGCCGAAACGATTTTACGTTCGGTTACTCCATCATTGGAGGAAGCAATTAATGGTGTAGAGAACATGACATACATGACCTCCAGCGCCAGTAACGACGGTACTTTGGCCATTACAGTTTACTTTCAACAGGGTACCAACCCCGATCAGGCAGCTGTTAATGTGCAAAACCGGGTTTCGCAGGCCACCAGCCAGTTACCTGCAGAGGTTGTACAATATGGTATCACTACCACTAAACAGCAAAATAGTTTTATTGGCGCTATTGGTGTTTACTCTGAAGATCCAAAAAAATACGATGCCGTTTTTGTAAATAACTATGCACAGATCAATATCATTCCCGAACTTAAACGTATCCCGGGTGTAGGTTCTGCCAGTGTATTTGGTGGTATTAAAGATTATTCAATGCGTATTTGGTTAAACCCAAGTCAATTGGCTACTTACAAAATTACACCAAATGAAGTGATCACTGCCATTCAGGACAAAAACCTTGAAGCGGCCCCTGGTAGGTTTGGAGAAAGAAGTAGTGAGGCGTTTGAATATATAGTTAAATATAAAGGTAAACTGACCAAACCAGAAGAATATCAAAATATAGCGATCCGCTCTAATTCTGATGGTTCTATATTACGTTTAAAAGATGTGGCCCGTGTAGAATTGGGTGCTTACAGTTATGGTAGTGTAAACCGTTTAAACGGACACGATGGTATTACCATTGGTGTAATCCAGTTATCAGGCTCCAATGCAAACGAAATCCAGATTGCCATTGATAAACTGTTGGCCAAACTATCAAAAGATTTTCCGGTCGGCATTAAATACAATCAGTTTTACCGTACCAAAACTGATCTTGATGAGTCCATTAACCAGGTACAGCACACTTTGATAGAAGCCTTTTTACTCGTATTTATCGTTGTATTTATCTTCCTTCAGGATTTCAGGTCTACTTTAATCCCGGCTATAGCAGTTCCGGTGGCGATTATCGGTACTTTCTTTTTCATGCAATTGTTCGGCTTCTCTGTTAACCTTTTAACCCTGTTCGCACTTGTGCTGGCCATAGGTATTGTGGTAGATGATGCGATTGTGGTGGTTGAAGCGGTGCATGCCAAAATGGAAGAAAACCCTTCTCTTAGTCCGAGGGCAGCAACTACCGAGGCGATGAACGAAATTACCGGAGCAATTATATCCATTACATTGGTAATGGCGGCCGTATTTTTACCGGTTGGTTTTATGACCGGCTCAACAGGTATATTCTACAAACAGTTCGCCTTAACTATGGCCATCGCCATCATTATATCGGCTGTTAACGCTTTAACTTTAAGTCCTGCTCTTGCGGCCTTATTTTTAAAGAACAAACATGCTGAAGGTGGTCATCATGCGCCTAAAAAAGGTTTTGTAGAAAAGTTTTATGCAGGCTTTAACGGTGGTTTCAATTATATGACCAACCGATATGTTGGCGGCTTAAAAGTGCTTATCAGTAATAAATGGATCAGCATGGGCGGACTTGCCTTAATCGTTCTGGTTACCATTTTCCTTGTAGGCAGAACCAAAACAGGCTTTATTCCGACAGAGGATCAGGGTTTTGTGGCTATCGCGGTTGCCAGTCCATCGGGAACATCATTAGCCAACACCAATAAAATATTAAAACAGGCAGAAGAAGAGTTGAGGGCGATGCCATCAGCAAGATTTGTGATGTCGTTGGCTGGTTATAACTTTTTAACCGCATCAAACAGTCCGTCAGCTGGTCAGATTTTCTTATTGTTAAAACCAAACGATGAGAGGGGAGCGGTAAAAAATATCGATGAGATCCAAAATATAGTAAGGGCCAAAATGGCGGCCATATCTGCCGGTACCTTCTTTGTATTCAGTTTCCCTACCGTTCCGGGCTTTAGTAATGTGGAGGCCATGAACGTAATGTTGCAGGATAAAACAAACGGCAGGCTGGATAAATTTAGTGGCGTAGCGAATAACTTTATTGGAAAGTTAATGGCGAAACCAGCTATTGCTTATGCTTTTACTTCTTATAAAGCAGATTATCCACAGTTGCAATTAGATGTTAATGATGAAAAAGCCGATCAACTGGGTGTAAGCAAAAAAGATATCTTACAAACCATGCAGACTTATTTTGGTACTGCGCAGGCATCAGATTTTAACCGCTTTGGTAAATACTATCGTGTAGTGGTTCAGGCCGATGTTGCCGACAGAACCGATCCTGCAAGTATCGACCGTGTATTTGTTAAAAACAAGGCAGGAGAAAGTGTGCCGATCAGTACCCTGGTTAAATTAACCCGTGTGTATGGTTCTGAAACGGCTTCGCGTTACAACCTGTTCAACTCTATCGAGGTAAATGCAATCCCTAAACCTGGCTTCAGTTCTGGTGATGCGATTAAAGCAATAGAAGAAACCGCCAGAGAGCAATTACCAACGGGTTATGCTTATGAATTCTCCGGACAAACACGTGAGGAAATTTCTTCAGGCGGACAATCTACAGTGATATTCCTGCTTTGTTTGGTGTTTGTTTACTTTTTATTATCAGCACAATATGAGAGTTACATCCTGCCATTGGCGGTAATCCTTTCTATCCCTACAGGTGTATTCGGTGTGTTTGTGGTATTGGGTTTAACCGGAATCGAAAATAACATTTATGTACAGGTAGCGCTGATTATGCTGATCGGTTTGCTGGCTAAAAACGCCATTTTGATTGTGGAGTTTGCCGTGCAGCGACGAAAGGCGGGACTCAGTTTGGTTGATGCGGCTATAGAAGCGGCTAGATTAAGGATAAGACCGATTATCATGACCTCACTGGCCTTTGTGTTTGGTTTATTCCCGATGAGTATTGCGACCGGTCCATCGGCACAGGGTAACCACTCCATCAGTATCGGTGCAGCAGGTGGTATGGTGTCGGGCGTAGTTTTAGGTTTGTTCATCATTCCGGTACTTTTTGTCATCTTCCAGGCTTTACAGGAAAAAATATCAAAAAAATCAAGAAATGAGGTTGTTCACCACAATGGAGAACCTGTAAATAATAATCATGTAGTTTATGAAACGGTTTAATCTAATTACCATCCTGCTCCTTGCTTTAATCTGGAGCGGATGTTCGGTTTCGAAAGATACAGCCTTGCCCAATATTGCGCCAGGCTTATTCAGAAATTCCTTGCCAAAAGATTCTTCAAGTGTAGGCAGTATGCCATTGAAGAGTTTTATCAACGACCTTACTGTTCAGAATTTAATTGATACAGCTTTGGTTAAAAATTACGATATGCAGATTGCATTGAAAAATATCGATGCAGCAGAAGTATTGTTTAAACAGTCGAAATTGGGTTATTTACCTGAATTGAAATTGCAGGTGGCGGCAAGTTCTAGCCGCCCATCTGATAACAGTTTAAATGGTTTAAGCCTTAACCAGTTTACAGGCTCAACACACATCGAAGATTATAATGCGAATCTGGGTGTGGTTTGGGAAGCTGATATCTGGGGTAAAATCCGTACTCAAAAAGCTGGCGCTTTAGCCAGTTTTTTGCAGACAGAAGAGGCACGTAAAGCGGTTCAAACGCGTTTGGTGGCCAATGTTGCACAAGGTTATTACAATTTGTTAATGCTTGATGCGCAATTGGAAATTGCCAAAAAGAATTTAAAGCTTAACGATAGCACACTAAGAATTATCAATTTACAGTTTGATGCTGGTCAGGTAACCTCATTAGCGATACAACAAGCCCAGGCACAGCAGTTAAATGCGGCACAATTGATCCCGCGTTTGGAGCAGAATGTAACCTTACAGGAAAATGCTTTAAGTGTATTGATCGGTACCTTGCCTAAGGCCATTAACCGCGAGAGCCGTTTGGATAAAATGAGTATCCCGCAGGATTTAAATGTAGGTTTTCCTTCATCAATGTTAAGCCGCAGGCCTGATATTAAAAGTGCAGAACTGGCGCTTACCATTGCCAACGCAAAGGTTGGGGTAGCGAAAGCCAGTTTATATCCATCGCTCGTAATTACCGCAAGCGGAGGAATCAACTCTTTTAAAGCGAGCAACTGGTTTAATGTGCCGGCATCATTGTTCGGTTTGGTTGGGGCAGGGATTACCCAGCCGATTTTTCAAAGAGGTCAGTTAAAAACTTCTTTAGAACTGGCTAAAATAGACCGTGAGAAATCGGTGATCCAATTCCGTCAATCAGTATTGAATGCTGTTGGCGAAGTTTCTGATGAGTTAACGAAAGTAGAGAAGTTAAAAACACAATACAGCATTGCTGAAAAAAGAGCGCAGACTTTACAACAGGCATCGAAAAATGCAAGTTTGTTGTTTAAAAGTGGTATGGCTAATTATTTAGAGGTAATTACGGCGCAAGGCAATTTATTGCAGAGCGAACTGGAATTAACTACCATTAAAACAGAGCAGTTAAATGCAGTTGTTGGTTTGTACCGTTCGTTAGGTGGCGGCTGGCAGTAATCTACTCGGTTAGTTAACCACTAAGTCACGAAGACACTAAGATTGCCAGGTATTAGCTTGGTGTTCTTGGTGTCTTTGTGGTTATAATGAGGTTTATCTAATACGGTTGTCATCCGATAGCTATCGGATCTCGCGCATACGGGAACCACGAAGTGCTCAGCGAAGCTAATCTTAAAGCGGTCGCTATATGTTGCCCTCTACACTGTCTTGCCTCGGCTCACTGCCGCCAAAGGGCTCTTACTTTTTTCAGTTGTGTATATGTTTTTATAGGCCTTCAAGCTTGCTTCGCAGGTTGGCTTGATCCAGTAGTAACAAACCTGAGCGCAGCGAAAGCATGCCTGCCATTGAAAACAACAAACACCAAGGCATAACTGAAAGGCTTGGATCTGATGTCGGATAAATTCGTCAAAGCTTATTGGTCGTCAGCACAAGCCCCCGATGAAGGATCGGGGAGGGCGTGCTGCCTCGGGACGGTAGTAGGTTGAAAGGAGGTGCAAAAGCTTTAACGTTTTCTCCTTTCATCATATCCTAGGCCGGTAGCAAGGTGCAGATAGCATGAAGCATATTGTAGGGAGCATAGACAGGCATCTGTAGAATTATTCCTCTGAAACTATGAGAGGTACGCTGAGTCGTCATCTCAACCGTAGCGGAGATCTTTGGACTTTCTAATACGGTCGTCTTTCCCGCGCAGGCGGGAACCTTAAAGCGGTCGCTATTCTTTACCTCAGGTTTAGGCTTGCCTCGGCTCACCGCCACCGAGGGGGCTCTGTGCCCTCTGTGTTTTTACTTTGTGTTCTCTGTGGTTAAATCCTTGAGCTTCGCCGATTTCAATTGCCACACTAGAAAGGCAAGAAGCCGGTGGTATCGCAAGAATAGCTTTTCGACTTGTCCCGATTCTTCGGATTTGTGTAGGTCAATTTGTAATATTTTTATTTGCTTGAAGGTTCTTTTAAATTAATTTTTACCTTGGAGTCCCTTAATCGAACTTTCTAAAACGTTTAATGATGAGCCACAAGCCTATTTTGAAATTTGCATTTGCACTATTTGCCACATTTACAATTTGTTTTGAATCCACGGCGCAGCAGGCAAAATTGAATGTTGCCGTGGCGGGACTGAACCATGATCACATTTACCTGATTATGAATAGCTACCAGAAGGGAGAGGTGAACATCATCGGCATTGCAGAAAGTAATCCGGATTTAATACAGCGTTTTAAGAAGCGTTATCAACTGGCCGACAGCTTATTTTACAATGACCTGCCTGCCTTATTGCAAAAACGTAAACCGGATGCCGTGCTGGCTTATAATGCCATCAGTGATCATTTGGCGGTGGTAGAGGCGGCTGCGCCCCTGGGAATTTCGGTAATGGTTGAAAAGCCCTTGGCAACAACGGTTAAAGATGCAGAGAAAATGGTTCAGCTTGCGAAAAAGTATAACATCCATTTGCTTACGAATTATGAAACCACCTGGTATCCGAGTAATCAGGAAGCTTACCTGACTATAAAACAACAGAATTTGATAGGTGAGGTGCGGAAGATGATTGTACATGACGGGCACCAGGGACCAAAGGAAATTGGCGTGAGTAAAGAGTTTTTGAGCTGGCTAACTGACCCGGCTAAAAATGGGGCAGGTGCACTGACCGATTTTGGTTGTTATGGCGCTAATTTAATGACCTGGCTGATGAATGGCAGGGCGCCAATAGCGGTGTCGGCCATTACCCATCAGATTAAACTTGCTATTTACCCGAAAGTGGATGATGATGCCACGATTCTGCTGGAGTATCCTGATGCGACAGGCATAATTGAAGCTTCGTGGAACTGGCCTTTCAGTATTAAGGATCTGGAAGTTTTCGGGAAAACCGGTTATATACAGGCGGTTAATGAACAGCAGTTGCGTTTAAAAGAGAATGGCAAGGCCGATTATAAGGTGTATAAAGCAAAAGCGCTTGCACCGGCTTATGCCAGTAGTTTGGGCTACCTGGCTGCGGTATTGAGAAAAGAAATCGTACCTGAAAATGACTTATCTTCTTTAGGGAACAATTTAATTGTGGTTAAAATTTTAGAGGCGGCTAAAACTGCTGCAAAAACTGGTAAAAAGGTGATGATAAAATAAGGCTGATTTGATTCTTGCATGATGGTATTTTAGGCTACTTGTAAAAGATTTTTTTCAATGGCAAAGCCATATGCTAGGCCGGATAGCATGAGGGATATTGCAGGGTGCGGTAATTCGTTTTTTAGTCCATTCCCTTTCAGGGAAAGGTGCCGATAGGCGGATAGGGGTTTAAGGCGCTAAAAAGTAACGCTTGTAATCGCGTTCTTTGTAACCTACCTGTGTCCTCTTCGCTGTTAAGTAAAAACCATTAAATCTTTTACCACAAAGGCCACAAAGAAAGGGCACGAAGTGCACAAAGCTGGGTGTCTAAGGCTATTGCTCTGTGTTCCTCTGTGTAAAACTCAGTGCTCTCGGTGGTAAAAAATTGGCGCTCTTGAACTTTTACGCTACAACGAATCTAAAAAATCTAAATATAAAGGAACGCTTTCTTCTACCCATTTTTTAGATGTGTTATGCTCCATTCCATAATAAGCAAATGGGGTTTGGTAATCGGCTTTTACATATTCAAAGGAAAGTTCGAACGGACGGGTTAATTCTGCTAATGTATATTTATATTTTTCTGATGGACGCAGTTCGTGTTCTTCAACGCCCAATGAAATGGCCAGAGCAATTTTCTTGTCAGCCAGTTTGAAACCGCTTTTGCTGCCATAAGCCCATCCATGAGTGAGTACTTCATCCATCCATTTTTTTAAAAGTGAAGGACAATTGAACCAATAATAGGGAAATTGGAATACAATTTTATCATGTCGTTCGACCAGCTTTTGTTCTGCCAATACATCAATCTTTTCATCTGGATATGCCTCATACAGTTGATGGACTAAATATTTATCAGGGTATTTATTTAATTCTTCAATCCACCGTTTGTTGATTAGGGAACTTTTAATATCGGGATGGGTTACAACGATTAATATTTTCATTTTTACAAATTTTGATGATTATAATTGCAAAAATAGATGCATAACCGCTTATTTTGTAAATTAGCAACCCATTGTAAGGTACTATAAAAAATGTAAGTATGTCTAAAATCAAGGAAACCTCAACCAACTATGCTAACAAACAAGCTTTAGCTGATGAGTGTTTAGAAGTTTATGCGGCCAACATTATAGGCGGACAATGGGCTTTAGTGATCTGTTCGTGGTTAATGAACGGTAAACTCAGATTTGGAGCGTTAAAACAACATTTGCCTAATATTACCGAGCGAATGCTCACCTTACAGCTACGAAAATTAGAAGCAGATAAAATTGTTAAGCGAACCGTCTACGCCGAAGTTCCGCTACGGGTAGAATACGAACTAACCGCAATTGGCCTCGAATTGAGGCCAATCATTAATGCCCTCGAAAGGTGGGGCGTAAAGCATAAAAGTCTGTTAGGGAAGTTTTGATCTGGTTTATTTAAACGCAAATGTTTGTCTCTTTTATTTCGAAGAGAATACCCCGAAAGGTAAAGCGGAAGGTTTGAAAACGATAGGCGGATAGGGGTTTAAGGCGCTCGCTATAACACGGTAGTCATTCCCGCGCAGGCGGGAACCTTAAAGCGCTCGGTATCTGCCAGGCCGATAGAATGATGCAGATCGCATAGGGCGTATTGCAGGGTGCGGTAATTTATCTTTTAGTCTTTTCCCTTTCAGCGGAAAGGTGCAGATAGGCGGATAGGGTTAAGGCGCTAAAAAGCAACGCTTGTAATCGCGTTCTTTGCGACCTACTTTGTGTCCTCTGCGGTTAAGAAAAAAAACAAATAACATCTTTCTTACCACAATGTTCGCAGAGAAAGGGCACTAAGTACACAGAACTGGGTGCCTAAAAGGCTATACTGCTCTCTGTGTTCCTCTGTGTAAAACTCAGTGCACTCGGTGGTAAAAAATTTAGCGCCTTTAAGCTTTCACCGACTTCAAAAACACAAAACCCACTACACCCGATAGGATCGAAGCGGTTAAAATCGCAAACTTCGCTTCCGAAACATGAAGCACCTCGCTAAAAGAGAGCAGGGCAATAAAAATCGACATGGTAAAGCCGATCCCCGCGAGCATGCCCAAACCTAAGATGTGTTTCCAGCCTGCTCCGGTGGGTAAATCGGCCCATTTTAATTTCACGGCTAACCAGCTGAAAAAGGTTACACCAATGGTTTTACCCACGAATAATCCTACTATAATGCCCAGCCCGAGAGGAGAAACCAGTCCGGCCAGCATTTCTTTTTGGAAAGTGATATTGGTATTGGCCAATGCAAAAATTGGCATAATGATGTAGTTTACCGGTGTAGTTAAAAAATGCTCGAGTTTTTCTAGTGGCGATTCTTCATCCGTTTCGTTAGTAGGGATGGTGAAAGCCAGTAATACCCCTGCAATGGTGGCATGGATGCCCGAGTGGTGGATGAAATACCAGAGGAATATGCCTGGGATGAGGTAAAATATGAGTTTCTTTACGCCGAAATAATTCATCAGGCTTAAAAGAACAAGGACGCCCCCGGCCATGGCCAAGTATTCGAAATGAATCTGGTGGGTATAAAAGATCGCGATGACCAGAATGGCGCCGAGATCGTCGACAATGGCTAAGGCCGCCAGGAATATTTTTAAACTGGTGGGTACGCTTTTACCTAGCATGGCGATAATGGCAAGAGCAAAGGCAATGTCGGTTGCCATGGGGATGCCCCAGCCGCCTGCAGTTTCTGCGCCTTTATTAAACAGGCTATAAATTAAAGCAGGCACCAGCATGCCGCCTAAGGCTGCAATTACAGGAAGTGCCGCACTTTTCATGGAGGAGAGCTCGCCTTCTACGAGTTCGCGTTTGATTTCGAGTCCTACGAGCAGGAAGAATATAGCCATTAAGGCGTCGTTTATCCAGGCTAAAATGCTGTAGTTGATAGCGCCGAGGCCTAATTTGGTTGCTAAAAATGCTTCGAAACTTTCTTTTGAAGCGGTATTGGCGATCATTAAGGAGATTGCCACGCAGATCAGCAATAAAAAACCACCTACTTTTCCGGAGCGAAAGAAACGCTGAAATACTTCTAAATTGATGAGTTTAGCCATAGGGGTAAAAATAGTGAAATAAGGGGGAAAGGGGGAGGTTTTTGTGAGGGAATTTGTTATTTAATGTGGTCGTCATTCCCGCGCATGCGGGAACCACGAAGTGCTCAGCGAAGCTAATCTTAAAGCAGTCGCTATTCTTGTCCTTCTCGCAGTCTTGCCTCGGCTCAGCGCCGCCGAGGGGCTCTTTCTTTTAGCTTGGCCCAAAAGAAACAAAAATCCAAGGCTTGCATCCTTTCTTGTAAAACCTACGGAAATCTTAATCGCGGCAGTATCTAGGCTCTTACCCTTGCTTATTCCCAGCGCACGCGCTTGATCCTGCCTTGGCTGTGGGGTAATGATGGGGAGGTACAAAGATTTTCGTGCTTTTTCCTGCGAAAATCTGCTAGGCCGGATAGCACGATGCCGATAGCAAGGAGCATATTGCAAGGTGCGGTAATTTGTTTTTTAGTCCTTTCCCTTTCAGGGGAAAGGTGCCGATAGGCGGATCGGTGGGAACGCGGTCAATTAAAAAAGCCACAGATATTTAAATCTGCGGCTTTTCGTTTGTTGCATTAAGATTTCCGCCTGCGCGGGATCCGATAGCTCCTATGTTTACAATGTTTAATTTAGTAAACATAAAGTGAAAAGGATTGAGAGTAGACCGATGGCTAAATAACTCATGAAGTATATTGACCGATAGATACTACCTCTTTCCTTTTTATCTCTTAGAGTTTGAACAGAATGTAAGGAATTATGCATGTCATAATATCCAGGATATCCAACCAGGAGAAAAAACGAAGGGAGATTCATCACTTTTATAATTGAACTTAAAATGATGAAAAAAGTATTAAAGGAAGTATTGGGTGTAGATGTTGCACAAAAGGAATTGGTAGTTACTGTTGGCAGAATGTTCGACGATTTGAGTATTGATCTTTATGCCCATAAAGTTTTCAAGAACAATGAGGCTGGTTTTGTGGCTTTACTGGATTGGATAAAAAAACTTACAAGTAACGAACTTAAAGTTCGTTTTGTAATGGAAGCTACTGGTATCTATCATCAAAAATTTGCCTTTTACCTATATGATCATGGCCGTGAAGTAACTATCGTTCTACCAAATAAAATCAGCAATTACATTCGGACACTTGAAAACAAAACCATAACAGATAAAAGCTGTTCTGAGGCGATCGCACAGTTTGGTCTGGAAAGAAATCTTGATCAATGGCACAGGCCTAAGAAAATCTTTCATATGCTTCAACAACTTACAAGAGAGCGTGATCAGGTTGTAAGTGAACGGGTTATTGTAAAGAACCAGGTCCATGCTGAGAAGTCTGAAGTGGAGCCGAATGAACGCAGCCTGCAACGACTTAATGAAAGGATTCTTCTGTTGAATAAGCAAGAAAAAGAAATAAAAGCCGATCTGGGGATGATTGTTAATGGTGATGCTGATCTAAACACAGAAATAAAACGTATATGTAGTATAACAGGCATTGGGAAACTTACCGCAATCATTATTTTGGCAGAAACAAATGGGTTTGAGCTGGTCAGAAATAAAAAGCAACTTACAAGTTATGCTGGTTTGGACGTAAAAGAAAAACAATCGGGAACATCAGTAAAAGGAAAACCAAAAATATCCAAGAAAGGAAATAGGCATCTAGAAAGGCAATGTATTTACCTGCCTTAGTAGCCGTTAAACATGATAAAAACTTTGGAGAAATCTATCTTAGAATAGTTTCAAGACATGGAATTAAAATGAAAGCACTCGTAGCAGTTCAAAGAAAGCTATTGGAAATGGTATATGTGATTTATAAAAGCAAACAGGAATATCAAAAAGAATACTCTGCTCTAAAAGAAAGTAGCGCACTAAACCTAAAGGATCAGCACGCTACACTGGCTAGTTCTTGACTGCCTATGAAACAAAAATAAAATATTTTATTTGGAAATTAACACAGAATCTATCGGATGACGACCCTTCTTTTAAAATAAAATTAAGGTTTCTTGCCAATATTAACCCTGATATTCACTTCAAAATCGCCATCGGTATAACCACTGATTGCCGAAGTTGCGGTGTTGTAATAAGCCATAAAATATAAGGTCGATTTGTAGTTCATGCCGAAACCAATGGTGGCGTTCTGGGTGTTGTGGTACATGGCCATTACGTACAATTTATCATTGGCAAAATTTGCATTCAAACCGGCATCCCATAAGTTATCGAAATTTTTAATGCCTCTAAAAACACCTTTAGGTTCTAAGCTGATTCCATTTATACCCGATCCCAGCATGAATTTGTAACTCACCGCCGAATAAAACGTAGGTTTATCGGCAAAGTTTAAATCGTCTTTTCTGAAAACGGAACGCATGTTCGGCACGGCACCTTCAACGGTTAATCCTTTCGAAGTATAAGAGATCCCGAAATCACCATCTACATAATAACCCCTATCGTTAAAACGGGCAATGGATGGATCGTTAATGTCGCTGTTTCTTACACTGCTTAAATCCAGTTTATCCTGACTGGCACCAAAAGAGATCCCGAAGTTTAATTTCTGGTCATCGCTGTTCAGCGGCAGGTGATAAGCAAAGGTTCCAACGGCTTTAGTGCGTTGAATACCGCCCGATTTCTCGTTGTACACATTTACACCCCAGCCTATCTTGCTTACCTGCTGATCTAAAGTTACGCTCTGGGTGATGGGAGCACCTGGAATGTTAGACCATTGTTTGCGGAAACTTCCGTTGATGTTAAAACCTTCGTTTATACCGGCCATTGAGGGATTAACGAGGTAACGGTTCTGGAAATATTGTGCATTTAAGGGAAGAATCTGTGCTTTAACGGAACCTAAAAATAATGTACTGGCTGCAAATAGAAACGTTACGCGACGCATTTGCTTTATGTTTTTTGTAATTGCTCTCATGTCTGTAATTAGTCTCTAATGATGTTGATATAACCTTTAAATGTACCTATGCCGCTACCTAAATCGATGATGTAATAATAGGTGCCTTCATTCAGCGGACTACCGTTTATGGTTCCATCCCAATCGTTGGCGTAGGTGTGTTTTGTGTATAAAATCCGCCCGGCCTTATCAAATATCCTCAAGGTATTGTTTGGATAATAATCGATGTTCTTCACGATAAATTTATCGTTGTAACCATCGCCATTAGGCGTTATTACAGTACTGGCGTCGAGTTTATAATCTTCAACTACCGTGATGGCAATGTTTTGATCGCTCACACAGCCACTTGCATTGGTTACGGTAACACGGTAAGTACCGTTCTGTTTCGGTCGGATGGTCAAGGCTGGTGTGTTTTGTCCGCTAACAATATCCGAGCCAGTCCAGCTGTATTGCGTTCCGCCTGTAGCCGTTAAAATGATGGCATCGCCTTTAGAAATAGATAAACCTTTGTTGCTGCTGATGGAAACTACTGGCAGGGCATTTATCGTTACCGTAGCTGTTCCGGTTTGTGTTTGGGTAGCATAGGCATCGGTCACGCTTACTAAATTGTAGGTAAATGTACCTGTTGCGCTGGTTGGTACGCTAACCGTTGCCGTGGTTGAGCTTGTACTTACCGTACGGTTACTGCCTCCGTTAATACTGTAGGTAAAGGTATAAGGTGCCGCGCCAACCGAACCTGTGAAGGTAATGTTTGGTGATGAACCGAAGTTACATACTGATGTATTACCTGCTATAGTGGCTACTGGTAAAGGACGAACCGTTACCGTGGTTGAAACATTTTGTACCTGTGCACTAAAAGCATCGGCAATGTTGGTGATGGTGTAAACGAATGTGCCCACCACATTGGTTGGTGCTGTTACTGTTGTGGTATTGCTTGTTGCCTTCAATGTTTGGCTGCCAGCACCATTAATATTATAAGTGAATGTAAAGGGTGCTGTACCTGCGGTTGCCCTAAAGGTAATTACCGGAGCAGTGGCGTTTTGTGAAACAGCAACACTGGCACTTAGTGCGGCAACCGGTTTAGCATTAATATGAAGATTGGCAGAATTGTAGTTGATGGTGTAATTGCTACTTAAGGCCAGCGTTCCCTGCTGAATGGCGTAATCGCCTGCTGTTTCGCCCACCGCACGGCTTAATGCTCCCGTAAAAGCATCAGTACCGATTAATGCTGGACTGGAAACATAGGTAAATGCGGGATCAGCTGTTCCTTCCACCTTGGTTTTGGCATCTGCCGTTACCGTAATGGCTTTAGGGGCAATGGTTAATACCTGTTGTTTGGCAACTGCCGGATTAAAGAAAGTATCGCCCGGTTGATTGGCCGTAATGGTTACCGTACCTGCTTTTACGATGTGGATATCGTTATTGCTGATGGTGGCAATGTTGGTATCGCTGCTGGTATATTCAATGTTAATGGCTGTATTGTCGCTCGTAGCCCCTGCAACTAAATCAGGGTCGCCATAAGTAGCCGTTCTGGTGGCGGCAAAGGTAATGTTCTGGTCTTTCTTAACGGTTGCATCATCCCTGGTGTACCAGATGGGCGAGGTAATGATCCGGCTTCCGTCTGCCTCTACAATATCAGCATAATAATAGCCTGTAGCCAGGTTGGCCAGGGCATTATCGGTATAGGTTAAACTTGCGGTTGCACTGGTGGTTAATTCTACCGGATTGATACCGCTTCCAGGTGTTCCGTATAAAATTTTAATGCTCGTTACCGCACTTGTGGTAATCGAACTCACCGAGATCTGTGGCGCACCGGCGGTTTTGAATACGCTACCTACGGGTTGTTTGTTAATGGTGAATACGACTTTTGCTGCCGAATCTTGTGATGCATAGAAACGCATCTTTTTAATGGCATCCAATAAATCGTTTTCGGTAAGGGCGGGAGCCAATACCACTAACCTGGCACGGGTGTGTTTACCAAAAGTTAAATTGTGGTTATCATGATCAATACTTGCACCAAGGTGATAACCCTTAGCCAGCATGCGGTTATAATAGCTTAAATAACTCATTGAGCTGGCGGGATCGGAATAGGTAACATTGGTCGAAAATGCAGGACCACTTTCTAAGGCTGAGCCTACAATGGCACTATCGGCACTTAAATCGTAAGTTGCAGAGATGTTATTGTAATCTGTTGTATTAGGGTGAGCCAGAGTAGCTACGGCATTTAAACCATGGCGGTTAATAATCCTGAATAAACCCGCTGGTCCGGTATAAGTACTCTTAGGTACATAAATCTGGTTTTCGCCGGGCTCCCAGCCGATCAGTGAATCGATGCCGTACACAATTACGTGTCCGCCGCCGCTGATTACGCCCCATTCCATACCGTGCAAAGCAACGAAAGTAGAAGTGGTTGCATTTTTGGCTGCAGTGATACCTGGTTGCCAGTTGGCTAACGACATGCCGGCCTGTGTATGGTTATGCTCTGATATCCCAAGGAAATCGAGGTTCATAGCCGTTTTGGCAAAAGCATAATCATCTTCGGGTTTTTTGGTTAAATCGTCTTTATTTCCGTCAGAATAACTGCTGTGACTGTGTAAATTACCATAATAGAAATTCAGTTTGTTTACATCAAGGATCCCGGTTTTAAAGTTTCCTAAAAGAGGCTGTGTGGTTAAATATAAAGGGCCACCGCTGCAGGCACTATTTACCGCATAGGTGAAAAAGTAATAATTGGTGTTCTGGGTTAAACCATTTCTGATAAATGAAGTACCCGCTCCTCTTTTCACCACGATACCACCACCTAAAGCATCGCCTACACTATAAACCGTTTGGTTTACCGGTGCTGCGGTTAAGGTGTTGCTAGTACTCATCACCACCAGGTATTCATCTGCTGCGCTGGCGGCTGTGAAAGAAGCCTGGATAAAGTTATAGTTTGAAGAAGTAATGGTAAAACCTGTAGGCTGTGCGGTTGGAGTGGCACAGGGCAATAAGGTTTTAGTGCTTTGTGCTGCGGTTAAAATATTGGTGGTTAAATATTTCGGTCCGCCGGTACAAGAAAGGTTGTTTAATGGAACAATAAAATAATTGTAAGTAGTAGAACTGTTTAAATTGTTATCGGTAAAGGTATTACTTACAATTTTGTTGATTACCGTGCCCCCACCAAAAGAAGAACCAATGGCATAAGCAGTACCATCAACCGGAAGCGCGCTTAAGGTAGTATTTAAACTTCTGATGATCAGGTATTCATTGGCGTCGGCCGATTTAGTGAAAGTAGCAGTGATGCTGCCTGTGGTTACAGCACTAAAAACCAATGCGGTTGCAGGGCTGCTTGGCGCGGCGCAGGCAGGTAAGTTAGGAGGGAAATGTACACCCAATCTATTGGCATCGTCATCATCAATGGCATTTTGAACGGTAGCCAGTGGTGTTCTGGTCCAATCGTCGTCTACATAAGCAGGACTGGGTACGGTTACATTCAAACTTCTTACATAAGAAACATCTTTAGCGTTAACACCCTGACCGAAAGCATCGATAATGTTGTTATTGGCATCTAAAAGGGCCACACCATCGTTACCGTTAAAGTTGATTACGGTATTGCTGTTTAATACGGCACTGGCAGTACTTAGGTAAGGTACTTCGGTATTGCTGTTACCCGTATTGCCCAAAAGTACGGAGCCATGGGCCGGAATGGTAAAGTTTAAATTTACCGTTTGCGAAGGTGTACCAGTGATGTTGATGTTACCCGCGTCGCCTGAAATATTGTATAAAGCTAATTTTAACTGTGGTGATGCGGTATTGATCGGAGCATTGCTCAGGTTGGTTAATTCGATCCACTTATTTACAGAGGTGCCTTCGTAATATTGGCTGATGATTACCGGTGCGCTTACCAAAGGAGGATTAGCAGTGGTAGCATCAACCGTGGCGACTGTGGTTTGTAAATTGCCTGCTGCATCTTGTGCCACTACATATAAGGTATAACCAGTACCGATTGTTAAACCGGTGATGGATGCACTGGCATCGGTATTGGCGGTATTGGCAAATGATCCCGATTTTAAAGCGGCAGATCCGCTTCCATCCTGTGCAGCTTTAACCTGTGCTGGTGTTGGGGCAGTACCACCCGAAAGGGCTAACACATAATAAGTGGTACCTGCTTCGTTAATGTTGTTTGCAAAAGCTACCGAGGTAGTGGTAACTGTTGTGGTTTTGGGGTAAGTGGCTGCGGTTAGAGGAGGGGTAACGTCGCCTACAATACCAGTACCTGTTAGGGCAACATTTACAGGATTTGCTCCGGTACTTGAAATTTGAACGTTGCTTGCCGATGGACCAGCAACCGTTGGACTATAGCGTACATAAACCGTTGGCGAAGCCGAAACTTCGGCAACACTGTAGACTACAGCTGTGCTGAAAGTGCTATTATCTTTGGATACTGTAAAAGGTAAAGTTGTACTAACGTTGGTATTTGCTGTGGTATTGCTGCCGCTTAGGGTGAAGCTCTGAGCGGTCGAATTTGTTGCTATACTTTGATTTCCGAATGCCAAACTGGTTGGCGATGCAGCCAATGCAGGCGTAGCAGGTCCGCCGCCTGAAGTGAATGATAAATTAAAATTATCGATAGCGGTAGATGGGCGGTTACCAGATCCTGTAGTAGCACCTACGGCTACAATTCTGATCCAGATAGGACCAACGTTATTGTCTAAAGCAGTTCCAAAATCGGCGTTAATTGTGCTTATGCCACTTGAAGAGCCACCTGTTGTTAACACTCCTGTAGTTGTAGGTACTGTAAAGGTAGTTGGTGAGGCACCGAAACCATAATCAACGCGCCATGTGGTTGTTCTTGGCGAACTCGCATCGAGTGACTGCAGGTCGAAAGATAATTTGAACCCTGTTTTTCCGGTTGTATTATTGACCTGAAATGCAAACCCAACACCCGCATCTGATGCGGCTACCTGCCTGATGCCAAGTGCCCTGTTGGTTGCAGCTGTTTGTACCGCTGTACTTGAAGCTAGCCCAATTATACCAGAAGCAAAGTTTTTGAAAGTACCACCAGTCGAGTTCCAAGCGGTAGTACTACCTGGTGTATTGATGTAAGTTGCAGTAACTCCCAAACTGGTGGTATTGGCCGTAGTTCTTAGCGTAAATCCATTGGGCAAGGTAGCACCAATGCCATCAAAATTTTCTGCATAAGGAGAAGTAGTTAGTGTTACCTGAGCCAGTAATCTACTTGTTATGAGAAATAATAAGGATAATAGTAAAAGTTTTTTCATGCAATTTTTTTAGGGATATGAAATGATGAATGATTTTTTATAATAAGTTAGTTAAGCGAACGGAAGATAATTGCTTTAAGATTCTCGGGAACGGCCCCGAAAGCATTTAAAAAGTTAATAGTAGCGTTTTGCCATACAGAATAATAAGGATTGTAATTAGAAGATTTTTGATCATTCAGCGCAAACCATCATCACTAAAGGGCAAATACCTATAGCAATTGTGCGAAAATCATTTGCCTGACAACGATTTTTTTAGCTGGAAAGCTTTATTGGAGTAATTGTAGCGCCATATAGAATGATTAGGTTACGAAAATAAGTGCAGAATATTAATTCAGTATTAGAATGAGGTTAATTTTAGTTGTTTGTTTTGTTAAAAGCTTGTGGAGTACGGTATTAAAATATAAATTTATATATTTCTTTGGTATTTAGGCTGGATGTTGATAAATTTTGGTGAGGCGCTCGTTGTAATACGCTCGTCATTCTACCACAACAATAAATCCGTCATTGCGATGAGGCTTTTTCAGCCGATAGCCTGTCCCGAATTTTCGGGAAAGCAATCTTAATACTATGGGTTATCTGCGATTGATTCGGCTGTCACTCCGTCGTTTTGCTTCTAATAATTTTCTGTCATCCTGAGGTACGAAGGATCTTTTACGGAAAGATTCTTCACTTCGTTCAGAATAACAATTGTAGATTTTACCTTGCTCGGGCTTGCCTCGGCTCACCGCCGCCGAGGAGCTCTTACTTTTTTCAGTTGTGTATATGTTTTTATAGGCCTTCAAGCTTGCTTCGCAGGTTGGCTTGGCCCAAAAGTAACAAAAAATCAAGGCTTACATCTTTTCTTGTAAAAAACTACGGAAATCTTAATTGCGGCAGTATCGAGGCTCTTACCTTGGCTTATCCCAACACACCCGCTTGATCCTGTCTTGGGCTGTAGGGGAACGAGGGGAAGTGCACAGATTTCCGTGTTTTTTCCTGCGAAAATCTGCTAGGCCGATAGCATGGTGCAGATTGCATGAAGCATCTTGCAGGGTGCGATAATTTGTTTCTAGTCCTTTCCCTTTCAGGGGAAAGGTGCCGATAGGCGGATAGGAGTTTAAGGCGCTCGCTATGATACGATCGTCATCCGATAGTTATCGGATTCCGCCTATGCGGGACCTTAAAGGGGTCGCTATTCTTTGCCCCAGGCTCGGGCTTGCATCGTTTTTTATGTGATAATACTGTTTTTATAGGTTAAAAGATTGCTGCGCAATTCTTGTAAAAACCTACGGAAATCTTAATTGCGGCAGTATCGAGGCTCTTACCCTGGCTTATCGCATCACACCCGCTTGATCCTGCCTTGGCTTTGGGGGGAATGATTGGGAGTGCACAGATTTCAGTGCTTTTTCCTGCGAAAATCTGCTAGGCCGATAGCATGATGCAGATCGCATGAAGCATCTTGCAGAATGCGATAATTTGTTTTTAGTCCTTTCCCTTTCAGGGGAAAGGTGCCGATAGGCGGATAGGGGTTTACAAATACTCTTCTATATTTCCTTTCCCTTCACGGATCACTTCGAACTCACCCGTGGTACAATCGATTACGGTAGAGGCATCATTATCGCCGTAGCCACCATCGATTACCAGATCAACCAGGTCTTCATATTTTTCGTGGATCAATTCCGGGTCGGTAGAATATTCAATTACATCATCATCATCCTTTATTGAAGTAGATAGGATAGGGTTACCCAATTCTTTTACAATACAACGGGCAATGTTGTTATCGGGCACACGGATACCTACTGTTTTTTTATTCGAACTCAATAACTTGGGTACGTTGTTGTTCGCATTAAAAATAAAGGTAAACGGACCTGGTAAAGCTTTTTTTAACACCCTGAAGGTGGTATTGTCAATCGGTTTAATGTAATCCGAAATGTGTTTTAAATCGTGGCAAATAAAAGAGAAATTCGCCTTTTCGGGTTTTATACCACGTATTCTGCATATTTTTTCGATGGCTTTCGGATTGGTGATATCGCAGCCCAAACCATAAATCGTATCCGTTGGATAGATGATCAAACCACCTTTCTTCAATACTTCAACAACTTGTTCAATAGCCCTTTCGTTTGGGTTTTCTGGATAGATCTTAATAAGCATAGCGTAAAAATAACAAATTAATGGTGTCAGTTGTTTAATAATCCTAATCTTTGTACCAACAAAACATACGCTAATCTATTATTATGAGAAAAGCTTTCGTCGCAATTGCTGCATTTTTAATTGCCCTAACCATTATGCTGGGCTTGTATCATCCCTTTTTATGGTGGACATTCATCTTCACTGGTCCTTTTGTAATTCTTGGTATTTACGATTTATATCAGCCCAAGCATAGTATTGTTAGAAATTATCCTGTTTTTGGCCGTTTAAGGTATTTTATGGAAGAATTGAGGCCGAAAGTTTACCAGTATTTTGTAGAGAGCGATACAAACGGTACGCCTTATAACAGGTTAAACCGCTCATTAATTTATCAACGCGCTAAAAAAGATAACGATACCATTCCATTTGGAACCCAGTTAAATGTTTACGATAATGGCTACGAATGGTTAAGCCATAGTATTGCGGCCATTTCTCACCACGAATTAAACTTGGATCCACGTGTTACTGTTGGCGGCCCTGATTGTAAGAAACCTTATTCTGCGAGTATTTATAATATATCGGCCATGAGTTTTGGCTCATTAAGTCAGAATGCAATTCTGGCTTTAAACGGTGGCGCTAAAATGGGCAACTTTGCACACAATACCGGCGAAGGTGGCATCAGCGATTATCACCGTCAGCCAGGAGGCGATTTAATCTGGCAGATTGGTACCGGTTATTTCGGTTGCCGTAATGCCGATGGTACCTTTAATTACGATGCGTATGCCGAAAGGGCAAAAACCGACCAGGTAAAAATGATCGAGATTAAACTTTCGCAAGGTGCTAAACCTGGTCACGGTGGTATGCTGCCTGCCAAAAAAGTAACGCCAGAGGTAGCCAGAATCCGTTTAGTGCCCGAAGGTAAAGATGTATTGTCGCCACCTGCTCACTCGGCATTTAATACGCCTATCGGTTTATTGGAGTTTGTGAAGAAACTCCGCGATTTATCGGATGGTAAACCTGTAGGATTTAAACTTTGTATCGGTCGTAAAAGCGAGTTTTATGCCATTTGTAAAGCCATGGTGGAAACCGGGATTTACCCTGATTTTATTACCGTTGATGGTGGCGAGGGCGGAACAGGTGCTGCTCCACAGGAATTTTCGAATTCGGTAGGTATGCCTTTGCGCGAAGGCGTTGCATTTGTGTACGATGTTTTAAATGGTTTTGATCTGAAAAAATACATTAAAATTATTGCCTCAGGTAAAGTGGCAACAGGTTTCGATCTGGTTAAAAATATTGCCCTTGGTGCCGATATGTGTAATGCTGCCCGTGGAATGATGTTTGCTTTAGGCTGTATCCAGGCTTTGGAATGTAACAGCAACACCTGCCCAACAGGCGTAGCCACACAAGATCAGAGTTTAATGAAGGGGCTTGTAGTAGAAGATAAAACCGTCCGTGTTAAAAACTTTCATAACCTAACCGTAGCCAGTGCTGTAGAATTATTGGGTGCTGCGGGTTTAAGAGAAACGCATCAGTTAAGCAGGGCGTATATCAATAGGCGGGTGAGCCCGAGTGTAATGCAGAGTTATTTAGAGAGCTTTCCATACATTCCAGCAGGCAGTTTGTTAAAAACACCTTACCCAACGCGTTACGAATTGGGTATGGCGCTGAGTACTTCGGCCAGTTTTGCGCCAACCGATTATAAGGTTTCGGCGGTAGATTATGCACATGCCAATCCGTATGGAGATAGCATGCATGATGATGGACGATAAATTTGCGGATGACTTCCGAAGTTTAAAAAGAGACCGAGCGTAGGCAGAACTTCGTAAGTCTACCGTATGGCAACTCATTAGTTTTTTTGGAAAGCAGGGGCAGTGGTGCTTAGGTTTGTTCAGTCCCTGCTTTTTGCTTCTGCCGATGAAAAATCGGCATCCGCGTCAATCAGGTTTAGGTGGGCAAAGAAGAAGAAATATTAAAGGGTTTAACCACCAAACGTTCCTACGGAACGAAAACGCCAATTGTACAATTGGCTACCCACGAGGCGTCCCGCTGGGACGATTTTTCTATAGAAATACATCATTAATTGAAGTTAGGATTTAGCCAAAAACAAAAGAGTTCAATGGCAGGGCGGGTTAAGATAAATTGTCATTTCGACCGCAATGGAGAGATCTTTTAAACATAGTCAAAAGATCTCTCCTCCGAAGGAGTTCCTTTGGAACACTACGCGTTGCTCCGGTCGAGATGACGCCGGTTTTTAGAATCTGTGATTGATAGGAGAGGACTTCTGGAGCTTTTTCTGGAAAAAAAAAGGAGTCAAGTTTTTAAAAAACTTGACTCCTTTGATAATGGGCTATTTGTTTTCCCTAAACCCTAAACCCTAAACCCTAAACCCTAAACCCTCTTAAAACTCAGCGTTTTTCGGGAACCTTGGGAAAGCAATTACATCACGGATGTTGGTCATTCCGGTTACGAACAATACCAAACGCTCGAAACCTAAACCAAAACCCGAGTGCGGTGCTGATCCAAAGCGGCGGGTATCTAAATACCACCAAAGTTCTTCTTGTGGAATGTTTAAATCTTCCATGCGTTTGGTTAAACGGTCTAAGCGTTCCTCACGCTGCGATCCGCCAATCATTTCGCCAATACCCGGGAATAAGATATCCATCGCGGCAACAGTTTGTCTGCCTTCAGCATCTGGCTCATTCTGGCGCATGTAGAACGATTTAATATCAGCAGGATAATCCGTTAAGATTACCGGTTTTTTAAAGTGTTTTTCTACCAGGTAACGTTCGTGTTCACTTTGTAAATCGGCACCCCATTCATCAATCAGGTATTTAAATTGTTTCTTCTGGTTTGGTTTAGAAGATTTTAAAATCCTGATCGCCTCAGTATAGGTTAAACGCTCAAACTCGTTGGCTAAACAGAAATCCAGTTTTTCCAACAAGCTAAATTCGCTGCGCTCGTTCTGCGGTTTTTGTTTGTCCTCTTCGGCCAAACGGGTGTTTAAGAATTCTAATTCATCTTTGCAGTTGTCTAAAGCATATTTAATTACATACTTCATCATATCTTCTGCAAGCTGCATGTTATCTTCTAAATCTGCAAAAGCAACTTCAGGTTCAATCATCCAGAACTCGGCCAGGTGACGTGTTGTATTTGAGTTTTCTGCCCTAAAAGTTGGGCCGAAAGTATAAATCTGTCCGAAAGCCATTGCTGCCAACTCACCTTCCAATTGACCCGATACGGTTAAGTTGGTTGCACGGGCAAAGAAATCCTGCGAGAAATCTACTTTACCGTCATCTGTACGTGGTGTATTGTCGAAATCTAAAGTGGTTACCTTAAACATTTCGCCGGCACCTTCTGCATCACTTGCGGTAATTACAGGCGTGTGCATGTATACGAAACCACGTTCGTTGTAGAATTGGTGAATGGCAAAAGCCAAAGCATGACGTACTTTAAAAACGGCATTAAAAGTATTGGTACGGAAACGCAGGTGCGCAATTTCGCGTAAAAACTCTAAACTGTGTTTTTTTGGTTGCAATGGGAATTTTTCAGGATCACTATCACCCAAAATTTCTACAGTTGTTGCTTTAATCTCAACGGTTTGACCTTTACCAAGCGATTTGATCAATTTACCTGTTGCAGAAATGGCCGCACCGGTAGTGATTCTTTTTAGCAGCTCATCAGGTAAATTATTAAAATCGATCACAACCTGGATATTGCTCATGCAAGACCCGTCATTTAATGCAATAAACTGATTATTACGGAAAGTTCTAACCCATCCCATAACCGTTACTTCTGTGTCAAATGCTGTCGACTTTAATAAATCTTTAATTTGCTGTCTCTTAATCATATTGTTATTTGTAAAAGGCGCAAATTTAGAAAAAAAGTTTATCAGTTGGCAGTTTTCAGTATACAGTTTTCAGTTTTTTAGCATTAATCAACTGAAAACTACCTATTGTTGTTTCAGATAAATTCTCATCCTTAAATGATTTTAATATCAAATTAATTTTACCATATTCAATCTATATTAACTTATTTTTTAGTTGATTGTTGAATTCGTTTTAATGTTAAAGAAGCCTCATGAATAAATTTGATATTGATAAACAAACTTTAACCGACTTGAATATATTTGAGGCTTATGGCCTGGATAAAAGTGTTTTTTCTTTATTCAACTTGACTTCAACAATTAAAGGCAACGATAAACTGATCGAAATTTTCAAAACGCCATCAACAGATATTAAGGTAATCAATGAACGGCAGAAGGTGATAAAATATCTTTCAAACTACTCAGGCGATTTAAGTTTTGATCGTACCAATATGGATTTTGTGGAAAGCTACCTGACGCAAAATTCTAAAATCAAGTCTTATTCCAGGATATCTGCATTAACTAAATTTGTACATTATTTCTTTTCTCCCAATCAGGGCTATTATTTAAAAGAGAAAGGTGTAAAAGAAATAATTTATTTGCTTAAAAAGCTGAGCGGAGTTTTTGCGGGATTGAATGATCAGGATAAACCTGAGCTGGCTAAAGAATTTGATGAAGTTGTGATTATCTTGTTTAAACAGGTACTGGTTAAAAATATTGTTGAACGTAAAGAAAACAAAATCAGCTTATTCGAATTAGAAGGACTTGATTTTATTTTTAAGAAAACTGTCCTAAAAACAATCAAGAAGTTTTTAGATATCATCTATCAGGTAGATGCTTATTTTTCCATTGTTCTGGCTGCCAGAAAGTTTAATTTAACCTTGCCGAATGTTAATCATAAAGCGCGTCATTTTCATATCAGTGGGGTTTTTCATCCTTTTTTAAGTAAGCCTGTTGCTAATGACATTGAATTCGGAACCGAGAAGAATGTCTGCTTTCTTACGGGTAGTAATATGGCCGGGAAATCTACTTTTTTAAAATCTGTTGGGATATCTGTTTATTTAGCGCATTTAGGGCTTCCGGTTCCTGCCAAACACATGGAAACGGGTATTTGGCAAGGACTAATATCGACTATAAATTTGCCCGATAATTTAAATCAGGGATATAGTCATTTTTACAATGAGGTTTTAAGGATAAAACATGTTGCGGAGAAGATTAAAACCGCTAAAAATATTTTCGTAATTTTTGATGAGTTGTTTAGGGGTACAAATGTAAAAGACGCTTTTGATGGCTCTTTAGCTATAATTAAATCATTTTCTAAAATAGAAGATTGTTGTTTCATGATTTCAACCCATATTATTGAAGTTGCCGAAATGCTGAAAGATAATAAAAACGTCATGTTCAAATACCTCTTTACCGAAATGAAAGGTAACAAACCTACATTTACTTATAACCTGATGGATGGGATTACCGATGAGCGGATAGGGATGTGGATTATTGAAAATGAAAAGATCGATGAAATTTTAAACAGCAGAGATTTGAAATAGATCTCTACTGCTTTTATTCCTATGATTTGAAACTGCAAACTGAAAATTGCCTACTGTTGCTGCTGTTGTTGTTGCTGGATGGCTTCCATGTATTGTTGATAGCTGTTTTGTGTTCTTGCTGTGGTTATTGTTCCGGATGGTTTAGCGTAATTCACTTCTTTTGGCTGAAAATAAGTTTCATTATCATTAAAATCTTCGTCATTATAACCAACTGATACGTTAACTTCCATAATATGCTCGAAACCACCTTTATAAACCCCTTTTACAGGAGAGCAATCGGTAAAATTGCGACCTACTGCCAGGCGCACATGGTTTTCGTTGGCAATGCAGTTATTGGTGGGGTCTAAGCCCAGCCAGCCGTACTCGGGTAAATATGCCTCGGCCCAGGCATGCGTTGCGCCTTCACCCCGCATACCATCTCTATTGGGACAGATGTAACCGCTCACATATCTGGCAGGGATCCCGGTTAAACGCAACATGGCTGTTAATACATGTGCAAAATCCTGGCAAACACCCGCTCTAAGTTTTAAAATTTCATCTATGGTGGTATCAACTGCGGTTACACCCTTAATGTATTCGAAGTTATTGAAAACATCGGCACAGTATTTTATAGCGGTTTGATAGGGGGTATCTTCAGTACTTTTAATCTTCAGCGCTGTTTCTTTCAGTTGGATAATGCCCTCGAAACTTTCTTGCCGCAAATAATCGATATAGGGCACTTCAAATTTTAGGGCGTTTAAACTGTGCCACTGCTCGCTGCTAAACATATCGTCTTGCGGCAATGGCTTCGGGAAGGTTTCTACACTTACTTTGGAAAAAATTTTCAACTGTGTATGCGGCTCATTTTGGGTAAATGTGCCTACTTCATTGCCGTAATAATCGATAAAGATTTCAATTTCCGGGCTTCCCGAGATATTCAGGTCGTGTTTAACCACCTTTTGAAAATCATCCTTGATCGGAAATAAAATAATCTGATTTGCACTGTCCCGAACAGGCAATTCGTATTTATAATTGGTGATATGTTTGATTTTGAAAATTGGCATATTGGTTTTTATTATTAAGGGTTACCGCAGATGAAAAATCAAAAAAAGAAATAGTGTCTGTGTTGATCTGTGCTCATCTGTGGTTAAAAATTTATGAATTTGCGAAATAATATTCATTTAACAGGTTTCCGATGCCGAAAAGTTCAGCCCTGATCTCTGTAAGGTAATGGTGCAGCTGCTCTTCGTTCATGGTATTTACCGAGCTATAGGTAATCATACTTTTTAAACGCCCTATTTTAAAAGATAAGTTGTTATAATGTTCGATGTTGCTTTCGCTCTTTAACCGGTTAAAATATCTATCAATATTGTTCATGGCGTATAGTGCCGACCGTGGAAAATCATTGTTGAGCATCACTAATTCGATGATGTTTTTTGCATCAAAACCTTGCCTGTAAGTTTTTAGATATAGCTCATAACCACCTAACGAGAGCAATAAATGTTTCCAGTAGGATATATCCGTCAGCAGATCTGGATTGCTGCTTATCGAACTGAATTTAATATCGAGAATATCGACTGACTGTATGCTTCTCTCCAGGTGTTTGCCAATATTCATAAAACTTCTGCTTTCTCCGCGCTCCATCACACTGTCGGCAGTTCCGTTGTATAACATTACCTGTTTAATCAAGACATCGAAGGCTGTAACAGGATCGTCCTTTTGTACGTACCACAATAATTTCTCGTCTTTTACCGCATGGTAATATTCGTTTAAACATTGCCATAAATCTTTAGGGATATGTTCCTGAACGCTCCGTGCATTTTCCCGGGCCAGGGTAACGATGTTTAAAATTGAATTTTGATTCTCGCGGTTTAACAATAGGTATTCTATCACGGCACGGCTATCGTGCTGGATATTCAATAATTCATTTTCGTCATCTGAAGAAAAAATCCTGATTACGGGCTTCCAGGTAAATTCCTGTATGGTATCTTGTGATGAAGCATAATTTGTTTTTAACATACGCAACATACCATCGCTGCGCTCAACATACCTGCTTAGCCAATATAAGCTTGATGCAACTCTACTTAACATATTCTGTATTCTAAGAAGTTAAAACCCATGTATCTTTACTGCCGCCACCCTGTGAGCTGTTTACGACCAGTGAACCTTCTTTTAAAGCTACCCTGGTTAAGCCACCCGGCACAATTGAAATGCCGTCTGGTCCGTTTAAAGCGAAAGGACGAAGATCGATTCTGCGTGGAGCCAGTTTTCCGTTGATAAAACAGGGGGCAGAAGACAGGCTTATGGTAGGTTGAGCAATAAAATTGCGCGGATCTTTCAGTACTTCGATTTTATATTCGTCAGTTTCCTGCTCACTGGCAGCGTGCCCCATTAACATGCCATATCCACCACTTCCATTAGTTTTTTTAATTACCATTGTATTGATGTTTGCAAAAACATAATCGAGCTCATCTTTATTGCTAAGCTGGTAGGTGGGCACATTCTTGAGTATGGGTTCTTCGTTCAGGTAGTACCTGATCATATCTGGTACATAAGTATAAACGGCTTTGTCGTCGGCTACGCCATTGCCTATTGCATTAATAATGGCTACATTACCTTTGCGATAGGCACCCATTAGGCCCGCAACGCCCAGTACGCTGTTCGGATTAAAAACCAGTGGATCAAGATAGTCGTCATCTACACGGCGATAAATCACATCAACCTGCTGCAGGCCAGTGGTGGTTTTCATAAATACCTTTTGGTTTTTAACCACCAGATCACGTCCTTCTACCAGTTCTACCCCCATTAAACGAGCTAAGGTAGTGTGCTCATAATACGCAGAATTGTACATGCCCGGACTTAACAGTACAATTGTTGGGTTGGAAACTGCCCTGGGAGAGAGGCTCATTAAATTTTTATATAATATGGCAGGGTATTCGGTTACACTTCTTACGCCGCACTGCGGAATAAGGTCGGGAAATAACCTTTTGGTGATTTCTCTGTTCTCGAGCATATAGCTCACCCCCGAAGGTGTGCGCAGGTTGTCTTCTAATACATAAAATGTTCCATCGTGATCTCTTATCAGGTCTATTCCGGCAATATGGATATAGATATCGTGTAATACGTTTACATTGTGCATCTCTCTTAAAAAATGCGGACAAGAATAAATTACATTTATAGGTACAATTTGGTCTTTTAAGATAAATTGATTGCTATAAATGTCTTTTAAGAAAAGATTCAGTGCTTTTAAGCGTTGTTTTATTCCTTTTTCTATAAAACTCCACTCTGTTGAAGTAATAATTCTCGGGATAATATCAAAAGGAAAGATTTTTTCGATGCCTTCGCCGCTATCATATACCGTAAAGGTAATACCCTGGCTCATGAACAGCTTTTTAGCCAATTCTTCTTTTTTGTTTAGGTTCTCGAGCGATTCTTTAGAAAAATTATTGATGAAGTTTGCATAATGATCCCGGTAATGATCGCCATTTAGGAACATTTCATCATAAGTTTTGGGATGATTTAAGTAATTTTTTATAAAATCTTCTATCATTTTGCTTAAATATTTCCTTAAATTATGATTTTGTAAGGAAAAAACTAATGTTTTTGTGGTAAAAATTAATTTTTATATGATTTATATCTATTTGGTTTGTTTTTTGTGTCTGTATTTTAGTGTTTTATGTATTTTTTATTAAAATATTTTAAATTTTTTGATAAAAACACTTGTTAATATGAATAAAGTTTGTACTTTTGTAATGCTCGTTAATTATTATTATATATTTGGTTTAAAAAAAGCGCTGGTAACGGCGCTTTTTTTACGAACACATCAAGACTTATTCATAATCAACATAAACCAAACATCCTAAACCAAGAAGCTCCAGTTTTACTGGAGCTTTTCTTTTTATTATGGGTCGTTAATCCCGATCCGATAGCTAGCTGATGAAGCGGAACGGAATGGAGAGCTATAAACTTGTGTTTAACTTTCCCGCAGATTAAGAAGATAAGAAACGCAAATTAAGTTTGTGTGGTGGAGGCCTAGATTATCACCATATAAGGAACTTAAGAAAATATAAAGGCATTGAGCTTATATGGTACTTAAATGTCTTGCACGGTAAAAAAATAGTTTGTTATTGTTAGCATTAGGAGGTAAGCTAAGCACTGGTTTGGGACTGCTATATCTGCGCTCTCAGCGGCATCTGCGAGATATATAAATTGTTTTTGTATTTCCTGTGTACTTAAGAAGATAAGAAACACTGATTTAGCAGGTGTTAAGTAGGAAAATTAATTTTTTAGCGATAAAGTCGCTGTTATCGTGCATCCCTGTTTCAAATGGGGACGATATCTCGAGGCTTTGCTAAATAGATTTCTCCGCTACGGTCGAAATGACGATTTGCCGCTAAAACTTTGCATAAAAAAAAAGCTATCCTGATTTTAATCGGGATAGCTTTCAATATATGTTTTGTTGTTGTTATTCTTCCGAATAGGTGATTTTGTTCACGTGTTTATCAATTTCCCATCTTCCTGTTCCTTCTTCGCCAATCACTTCGAATAATTCTAATGCCCTGCGTGCTTTGTATTCTTCTTCGCGTTGCTCTTTCAAGAACCAGTTTAAGAATTCCATGGTTACAAAATCTTGTTCTTTATGGCATTTAGAAGCCAGGTTTTTAAAGCTTTGGGTAATGGCAATCTCTGCCTCTAAAGCATCTTCGAAAACTTCTCTAAATCCGGCAAATTCGGTTTTAATGCCAGAAACTTCTGGAGATATTGCGTTTCCACCCATGTCCAAAACATATTTGAACAATTTAAGCTGGTGTACTCTTTCTTCTTCAGATTGCTTTAAGAAATAATCTGCTGAAAAATCGAATCCATTTTGGTCACACCAAGATGACATTGATAAATATAGTGATGAAGAGTGAGCTTCTTTTTTGATCTGCTGATTTAATAATGTTTCGATATCCTGTGATATTAAACATTTGATGCGCATTAAGTCTTTCATAATTTTCTTTGCTTAACTAATGATACAAAGGTAACATCAAATTAACCATATTGTGTGATTTATTTACTATATGAAATTAGTCTAAATTGCTGATAATTAGTTATTTGTAATCAGTTTAAATAAGGGGGCGGATGGAAATGAATAGCGGAATAACGCGAAACGGATAGTGCTTGAGGATCAGAGGATAAAGGGCCGTTTTTAGTTGGCAATTTTCAGTTAACAGTTTTCAGTTGGCAATTTTCAGTTTGATATAAGCAGTTAACCAATTTATACCGTTAACCTATTAATCAATTTGCTTACCAAGAAACTAATGACTAATGAACCAATGATTAATAAACCAGTCTATAAAGGCAGTCGCTGATGAGGTGATTTAGCTTGAACATGGTAAAAGTACCTTGCAACAAATCTTTTAAGGCGATAATTTCTAAAGCACTTAATAAATAGATGTGTTCGCAGCCATTAAAGGTAACCAGTTCGAAATCGGCTTTGTGGGTGTTTAAAAGGAGTGCTTCAATATCAATATCTTCTACAACCTTTTTTAATTTTTGAAGCGACAGGCAATTAAAGCGTGCAAACTTGCCGCCAAAATCTACATAAAAGCAGTTTAATTTATCTGATTGATAAATAGAACCATGGGTATTTGAGAATACGTTAACCAGTTCATTAATATCGATACACGCTTTTTCCATCGGTTACAAAAATTGGTATTATTTAGATTAAATACAAATAAAAACGAAAATAAATTTTGGAAGCGCTGGGCGCGGAGCGTTTAGCGGTGAAAAAGCGATATGTGTAGGGTATTATTTGAGCTTAAAAACCATATGATGATACAGGCCGCCCATAAATTGTTTTTCATTTTGAATAACAAAGCCCATATTCTGGTAAAGTTTTAATGCCCGGGTATTGTTTTGTTCTACCAATAAGCCGATGTTGTGGTGGCCAAGTTGTTCAGCCCAATCCATTCCTGTTTTAATGAGCTGTTTTCCTATTCCCTTCCCCTGAGCATTTGGATTAACACTAATGGTATCGAGGTAAAATTCGCCGCTTTGGGTCTCGGTGCCTTGATCGGTATAATTTGCCTGGTAATGCTTAGCCAGGTATGCTAAAAATGGCTGTCGAAGCTTTAGGAGTTTTCCGCCATCATAGGCATTTAAAGACCCTAGAATTTTGCCCTCATCTTCAAAAACCAAGGTGTTTTCGTAACTGTATTGATTGTTCTCTTGTTGGAAGAAACGTTTAAAGATCCGATTAATGATTTCATCATCTTCTACATTGGTTAATTTCTTCGCCAGCGTGCCCATCGCCTGAATAACCAGTGGTACAACTTCTTTTGCATCTGCGGGCCTGGCAGGTCTGATCATTTAAATATCGCTTAGGTTAAAAGTTTCTGCCACGCGGATTCCTTTTTCTGTTCTTTGTAAAGTGCAGCATTCGTTAACTGGATCGTGCTCCAGATATAAGATGTAGTTGTTGTTAACGGCTTCTTCTAAAAAGGCTTGTTTCTCAGTCAAGGTTTTTAACGGAAACATATCATAAGCCATTACATAGGGCAGGGGAAGGTGACCAACCGATGGTAAAAGATCGGCCATATACACAATAGTTCTGCCTTTGTAACTGATTTTAGGCAACATCATGGCATCGGTGTGGCCGTAAGCAAAGCTGATGTTGATATTTTTTTGCCATTCGATATTTTCTTTTTCATCAATAAATTTGAGCTGTCCGCTTTCCTGGATCGGAAAAATGTTTTCTTTTAAGAAAGAAGCTTTTTCCCTTGCATTTGGCGCTACTGCCCATTGCCAATGTTTTTCATTACTCCAATAATGTGCATTTTTAAAGGCTGGTGTCAATTTCTCGTTTTCTCTTACTATTGCCCCGCCAACATGATCAAAATGAAGGTGTGTGAGGAAAACATCAGTAATATCGGCCGTACTGAAACCCAATTGTGCCAGCGATTTTTCCATCGAATCATCCCCATGCAGGTAATAATGACTGAAAAACTTTTCGTCCTGTTTGTTCCCAATTCCGGTATCCACTAAAATCAATTGATTACCCTCTTCAATTAAAAGGCAGCGCATGGCCCAGGTACAAAGGTTATTCGCATCAGCAGGGTTTGTTTTTTGCCAGATGGCCTTGGGTACAACGCCGAACATTGCGCCGCCATCTAATTTAAATAAGCCTGTGTTTATGGTGTGGAGTTTCATTTAGGGTTTAGGGTTTAGGGTTTAGGGTTTAGGGTTTAGGGTTTAGGGTTTAGGGTTTTAAAAAAAATGGCCTATAAAAATAAGAAAACCCTTTAGGATTAGCTAAAGGGTTTTTGTAATAATTGGTTTTATTATCGATGTAGCACCTTATGCCTTCCACCTTTAAACCTTCTACCTTATAAATGTATCACTTCTCCGTATGCATCAGCTGCAGCTTCCATAATGGCTTCGCTCATGGTAGGGTGAGGGTGAACAGATTTAATCATTTCGTGACCAGTAGTTTCTAATTTACGGGCAACTACGATTTCGGCGATCATTTCGGTAACGTTGGCACCGATCATGTGTGCGCCTAATAATTCTCCGTATTTAGCATCGAAAATTAGTTTTACAAAACCATCTTTAGCACCGGCAGCACTTGCTTTACCTGATGCAGAGAATGGGAATTTACCGATTTTCAATTCGTAACCTGCTGCTTTTGCTGCTTTTTCGGTATAACCTACTGAAGCAATTTCTGGAGTGCAATAGGTACATCCCGGGATGTTGTTATAATCTAATGGCTCGGCATGCTGACCAGCGATTTTCTCTACACAGATAATGCCTTCTGCAGAAGCCACGTGGGCAAGTGCCTGACCGCCTACTACATCACCAATTGCATAATAACCTTTAACTGAAGTATTGTAGAATTCGTCGGTAACGATTTTACCTTTCTCTGTTTTGATGCCGGTTTCTTCTAAACCGATGTTTTCGATGTTGGCTACAATACCTGCTGCTGAAAGCACGATGTCGGCCTCGATAGTCTGCATACCCGAAGCTGTTTTAACAGAAACTTTACAGCCTGCACCGCTGGTATCAACAGATTCTACGCTTGCTGATGTCATGACATCGATACCTACTTTTTTGAGGCTGCGCAACAATTGTTTAGAAACGTCTTCGTCTTCAACCGGAACAACGTTATCCATAAATTCTACGATGGTTACTTTTGTGCCCATAGTAGCATAGAAGTAAGCAAATTCTACACCGATAGCGCCAGAACCTACTACTACCATACTTTTTGGTAATTCAGGAAGTACCATTGCCTGGCGGTAGCCAATAATTTTTTTGCCATCTTGTTTCAGGTTAGGCAGTTCTCTTGAACGGGCACCTGTAGCAATGATGATATTTTTAGCACTTAGTTCTTGTTGAGAACCATCTGCACCTTTAACTTCTAATTTGTTTCCTGGTTTTACTTTACCAGTTCCCATAATTACGTCAATTTTATTTTTTTTCATTAAAAATTGAACGCCTTTACTCATGCCATCGGCAACGCCACGGCTGCGTTTTACCACAGCAGCAAAATCTGCGGTTGCACCGGCAGTAGTAATTCCGTAATCAGCAGCATGATTAATATATTCGAAAACCTGAGCACTTTTTAAAAGTGCTTTAGTAGGGATACAGCCCCAGTTTAAACAAATACCACCTAATGATTCACGCTCAACAATTGCAACTTTTAGTCCCAATTGAGAAGCTCTGATTGCAGCTACGTAACCACCTGGGCCGCTGCCTAAAACAATAACGTCGTAATTCATCTGTTTTTTAATCTATTTTAAAGAGATTTGTTTTTAATTGTTTTGTATATCTATAATCGTCTGGTTTTATCCCTTAATAAGGGCTGCCTACATCCTGATTACAAAATTTAAAAGATCTTCATCCTGCAACAATCGTTCAAAACTAAAAAAAAAATGTCAATTGCTTAGCTCATTGTTGAGATAACAGTTAAAAATTACAATGATTGAATATTGTTTTAAGCGTTCTGTTAAAAAATGATAAATACAATCAGGCGGAATTACAGAATAATATATGGATAAGCTGGCGAAAAGTTAAATAACAGCAATGTTTAGGGTTTAAAAAATGTTGTTAACATGTATTATTTGAAAAATACCAATGTTAACTTAGGTTTTCTGCTTAAATTATAATCAACTGCTTGTTTCGTTATTAAAAATTTAGTTTTATAAACAATGTATTGATAAACTGAAAGTTATAATCACTGCAATATGTGTTAAATGTTGAAAAGTTTTGCCTGACTTAATAATTATTTAACATTGGATGTTAAAATGTGTTAAATTTTATTGGGTACATTTGCGGCATAATATCCCTATTAGATTTATTATTCAACAACAAAAAACATTTAAAAAACAAAGTATGAAGAAATCTTTACTTTTAAGATTAGTACTGGTTATTGTTGCATTTGTAGGTATTGCCATTGGTGCTAATGCACAGGTAACCTCATCATCAATGACAGGAACAATTAAGGATGCCAAAGGCGCCTTACCTGGGGCGAGTGTTAAAGCAACACATACACCAACTGGTACAGTATATTCTGTGTCAACAAATAATGATGGCCGTTTTAGTATGGCTAATATGCGCGTTGGAGGACCTTACGTGGTTGAGATTAGTTTTATTGGTTATAAACCTGAGAAGATTACTGACATTTTTTTAAAATTAGGGGAACCATTTGCTCTAAATTTAATTCTTACAGATAACAGTAGTCAACTTAATGAAGTTGTAATCTCTGGTACTAAAGATCCATTATTAAATAGTAAAAGAACAGGTGCAGCTACAACTGTAACTAAGGAACAACTTCAAACTCTACCAACTTTGAGTAGGAGCATCAATGATTTCACCAGATTAACACCCCAAGCAAATGGCAATTCTTTTGCTGGATCAAACAGTAAATATAACAGTTTGACTATTGATGGTGCTGTGAATAATGATGTGTTTGGATTAACAAGTTCTGGTTTACCAGGTGGCCAAGCGAATGCACAGCCGATTTCTTTAGATGCGATTCAGGAGATTCAGGTTGTTTTGGCCCCATATGACGTGTCTTATGGTAACTTTACTGGTGGAGGTATTAATGCCGTAACTAGATCTGGATCAAATACTGTCGAAGGATCTGCGTGGTTCTATGGTAGAAATGAAAAACTTGTTGGTAAAAATTTCCTTGGTGAAAAAGCGACAAGTTTCTATAATACTAATTATGGTCTTCGTTTAGGTGCACCTATTATTAAGGATAAATTATTCTTATTTGTAACTGGCGAGCAAACAAGAATTAAAACTCCTACATTATTGAATGCAGGTGATGCAGGAGCAATCATGACTTCTGCTGAGGCCCAAACTCTAGCAAGTTATGTTAATACTAAATATGGTTATGATATTGGTGCTGCTGGAGAAATTGGTGCAAAAACTCAAAGTGATAAAATTTTTGCACGCTTGGATTGGAATATTAGTAGTAAACACCAATTAACATTGCGTCATAACTATATAAAAGCTTTTGATGATAACATTAGCCGAACTAATACTTCATTTCGTCTAGGTAATAATGCTTATAAATTTAATAACAATCAAAATGTAAGCGTTTTAGAGTTAAGATCTCAATTCAACTCAAATTTGTCTAATAACTTAATTGTAGGTTATTCAAGAATTCGTGACTCGCGTGAAACTTCCGGTTCTCTATTTCCTCAGGTAGAAATACAAAATTGGGGTGGTGTTTCTGGGAAAACTGTACAGTTCGGATCAGAAAGAAGTTCAACTCAAAATCAATTAGATCAAGACATCGTTGAGTTTACAGACAACTTGAAACTATTGGTTGGAAATCATACTTTCACATTAGGAACTCACAATGAGTTTTTTAAATTCAGAAATCTTTTTGTAAGCAATTATAATGGACGTTATCGCTTTAGTTCACTTCAGAACTTTTACGATAATAAGCCAAATAATATTGACATTACTTATCCAATTGCTTCTGGTGAACTTCCATCTGCTAGATTTAAAGCTGCTCAATTAGGTTTTTATTTCCAAGATGAAATTCAAGTAGATCAAAGTTTTAGATTAACAGCCGGTTTACGCGTTGATGTGCCAATATTTAATGATAAGCCTGCAAATAATCCTGCAGTTGCGGCATCATTCCCAGGATATGGAACAAGTAATATTCCTAGTGGTCAGATTTTAGTTTCGCCTCGTGTAGGCTTTAACTGGGATTTAACTGGAACTCGTTCTCTGCAATTACGTGGAGGTGCTGGATTATTTACAGGCCGTGCTCCCTTTGTATGGTTCTCAAATCAATACGGAAATACAGGACTTGATTATAAAAGTATAGTTTTATCTGGAACAGCAGCTAATAATGCAGGCTTTCAACCAGATGTAACTAAGCAATCAACTGTTGGAACAGCAGGCTCGACATACCCAATAAATTTAATGAGTCCCGATTTTAAAATACCTCAGGTGTTTCGTACCAACCTTGCTTTGGATATGAAATTACCTGCTGGAATTGTTGGAACTTTAGAGGGTATTTATAGTAAAACAGTAAACAATATTCTTTATAAAGACTTAAATATTAAACCATCAGTTGCTAAAATCAATCCATCACTTACTGGTGGCGCAGATACTCGTCCTTTTTACGGTTCTAAGGTTAATACTACATATGCTCCCGGAGCGTATTTGTTAGATAATACAAGAAAAGGAGACTCTTATAGTTTAACTGCTCAATTAAGTAAATCCTTCTCTGGCGGATTATTTGCATCTACTGCATATACTTATGGTAAATCTAAAGATATAAACTCTGGTGCTAGTAGTGTTGCCCAGTCTAATTGGGAATTTGTTCAAATAGTTAATGATCCTAATAATCCCGATTTAGTATATTCAAATTTTGATATACGCCACAGAATTATTGGTACATTGGGTTATACTATTAATTATGGTAAAAATAAATCTAGCGGTACAACGGTTTCATTATTCTATGTTGGTAATTCTGGTTCGCCTTTTACCTATTTATATAATGGTGATTTAAATGGAGATGGAGCATTTTCTAACGATTTATTGTTTGTACCAAGGACTATAAGTGATATTAAATTAGTTAATTTAACTACAGGAGGTCAAACATTTACTCCTGCCCAACAGTGGGCCGCTTTAGATGCCTACATTAATAATGATTCTTATTTAAGTAAAAAAAGAGGTCAATATACTGAGCGTAATGGAGCAAGGTTACCATGGCAACATCAATTCGACTTTAGAATAATGCAAGATATTGGTACAATGATAGGATCTACTAAAAACAGATTACAATTATCATTTGATATCATTAACGTTGGTAATTTGTTAAATAAAAATTGGGGACGTCAATACTTTGTTAGCAATAGTGCATATCAGCTAATAAGCTATAGCAGTTCGAATGGTGGAGGATATACGTTTTCACCTTCGACACCAACAACACCACTTTCTGAGTCTTTTTCTTCAAGATGGCAAGGACAACTGGGTGTAAGATACCTGTTTAACTAAATATACAATTTAACAAAAAATCCCCGATCATTCGATCGGGGATTTTTTGTTATTTATGGACTTTTTTAAATGCTATTTATTGTATTTAGAATCTGTTTAATCCGGTAAACTTCTATGGTGATTAATAGAATTTTTTATTGTAGCGTTTATTAACCATGATACGTTTTTGTTATAAAACTAAATAATATGAAAAATCTCATCTATTTAATGCTCTTGTTTTTATGTTTTACCTCTTGTAAAAAGCTAACGGTAAAAGAAGAAAAAACATTTTATGAAATTAATGTATCCAAGTCTGATGGATATCTTACCAGTGCGATACGCGTTACCCTCATGGTAGATGGGAAAGCAGATATAGTGCCAGGTGGCGATGTAGCATATAGAGGTACTTACAAAATCAAGGGTAAAAAGCTTACTGTTACAGCAGAAAAAGAATATGAATTTGCAATCACCTCGGAGACAGAAATTAAGTATGGTGAACGGGTTTTGAGGTTACAATAGTTTATATAGATACTTAGATGTTTTTACAAATCCGCGGTCATTAGATCGGGGATTTTTTATTTATATCAACTTCTGAAGTATTTATTAATTCAGATTGTTTAATCTATTGTTTTTTTAACCTTTGCAGGCACACCCGCAACCATCACATGCGGCGGAACATCTTTTGTAACACAAGCGTCAGCGGCTACATAGGCTCCCTTTCCGATTGTTACACCAGGGATAACCGTTGCGCCTGCGCCTATAAAAACGCCTTCGCTAATGTTTACGTTTCCGGCAATGGTTACGCCGGGGGAAATGGTTACGTAGTTTTCTAGTATGCAATCGTGACTGATATTGCAGTTTGAATTAACAATACAGTGATTACCGATGTGCACATTTGCATTGATTACACAACCAGGGGCAATACAGTTGCCGTGGCCAATTTTAATAGATGGACTGATGTAGTTGTGTTGATGGATGATATTGATGAATTGGTAGCCTTTGTTTTCTAATACCTCAATGATCGGTTTTCTTTCATAAGTGCCTATTGCACCAATTACTGCAATATTTAAAGCAGCAGGATGTTTTTCTAAAAAAGATGGCAAAGAAATAACTGGCTTGGCTATATTTGGATGATTAACGGCATTATCCAGGTTTATTACATATCCTGCCAACTGATATTCGTTATTGCCGTTTAAATATTCGCTAAGCTCTATAGCATGCTTGCCTGCACCAAGAAGATATACATTGATCATAACGTTATTCCTATTTGGAGTAATTTATTTAAATCCAATATACATTTATCTCAGCAAAATTAAATGATATACCGATATACTTAATCATGTATTGATAAAGATATAATGGTAGCTAACTGTGATACTAGATTAAATTATAGTCTTAACCATGTTTTTTATTATTAACTAAAACCATTTCTGCCAAAAAATGATTTTAATATTAGTCTATTTATTGAAAACTAATTTATAAAAACAATGAGCACTTCAAAACAGACCCATAACCATGCTACTATAAAAGCATGGGCAGAAGAACATGGCGGTGTACCGGCAATAGTTGCCGATACAGCAAAAACCAAAGGTGGTGGTATTTTAAGAATTCATTTCCCAAAACATAGCGACAGCTCCTCAGATTTAAAGGAAACGGATTGGGATACCTTTTTTAAAACCTTTGATGACAATAAACTCGATTTTTTATATCAGGATAAAAAAGCAGATGGAGAGGAGAGTACCTTCCATAAATTTGTAGAACGTGAGTAATCAATAAAAGGCTGCTGAAATTAAATTTTCAGCAGCCTTTTTAAATTGTATCTTAATGTTTAATTATAAACAAAAGTTCCTTTTTCGCTTTCGATAGTCACCTGTTTCTGATCGCCTTTTTCCACGCGACCGATAATCTGCGCATCGATATTAAAGCTTCTTGATATGTCAATAATGCTTTCGGCAATCTCCTGAGGAACATATAATTCCATACGGTGCCCCATGTTAAATACCTTATACATTTCTTTCCAATCGGTACCCGATTGTTCCTGAATCAATTTAAATAGGGTAGGAATAGGAAATAAGTTATTCTTGATGACATGAATATCATCATTGATGAAATGTAATACCTTGGTTTGCGCACCACCACTGCAATGTACAATACCATTGATCTGACTGCGATGGCTTTCTAAAATCTTTTTGATTACTGGTGCATAAGTACGCGTAGGGGATAATACCAATTTACCTATCGTAGTTTTGCCAAATCCTTCAATAGCTATTTCTTCTGTTAATTGTTTCTTTCCAGAGAAAACCAGATCGAATGGAACGGCTGGATCGAAACTTTCAGGGTAATTATGGGCTACTGTTTTATCGAAAACATCATGACGGGCAGAGGTTAATCCGTTCGATCCCATCCCACCATTGTATTCGGTTTCGTAAGTGGCTTGTCCGGATGACGCCAGTGCCACAATTACGTCGCCAGGTTGAATGTTATCGTTACTGATGATATCTTCGCGCTTTAATCTGCAGGTTACCGTAGAGTCGACGATAATGGTTCTCACTAAATCGCCAACGTCAGCAGTTTCGCCACCTGTTGAGTAAATCGAGATGCCTTGTTCGCGCAGATCGGCTAAAATTTCTTCTGTACCGTTAATTACAGCAGCAATCACTTCTCCCGGAATCAGGTTTTTATTCCTTCCAATGGTTGAAGATAATAAAATGTTGTCGGTTGCACCAACACAGATTAAATCATCGATATTCATGATGATGGCATCTTGTGCAATACCTTTCCAAACCGAAATATCTCCGGTTTCTTTCCAGTATACGTATGCTAAAGAAGATTTGGTACCTGCGCCATCTGCATGCATGATATTGCAATATTCCTCATCACCACCTAAAATATCAGGGATGATTTTGCAAAATGCTTTAGGGAAAATTCCTTTATCGATGTTTTTGATGGCATTGTGCACATCTTCTTTTGAGGCAGAAACGCCGCGTTGATTGTACCTGTTATCACTCATGTTGGCGCAAAGATAGTTTTTTAAGGTGGAAGGTAAAAGAGTAGGAGATAGAAAGTCTGAAGTCGGGAGTCTGAAGTCGGGAGTCGGGAGTCCGGAATCGACAGATTGAATATTGGTTTGGGGGTCTAGGTTTTGTCTGAACAGTATATCTTAAAAATATCATTTAAAGCGGTTTTGGAAGTGAGCGTTGGTTTTTCATGGCGGCTTGCAGCCCCGCTTTTCCTCCTGCCGTTTTAAAGCTTTGGAACAGGGAAAAAAATAACTTATAAAACGGCATCCGTACAATCGGGCTTAGGTACAAAGTGTAGGTTCTTTGTGGCGGGTTTTTCCGTGTGCAGGCCCAATATCAATAAGTTAGGCGCAGCGGTTGTCAGTCTGTCCAGGATCCCTGTGGAGAGCGTAGTCGAAGAATCTTGAGATTGATAAATTGGAGATAAAATGCCCTTCGACTACACTCAGGCTGACATCTTTTTGAAATTTATCCCTTAACTTAATGACATCGTGTACTGGCCTATCTGAAATAAACCTGATTGCATGGATGCTGTAAACGAGGGATTTAAAAGTTGAAGAAAACTTTACAGCAGGAAGGAAAGCAGGGCTGGATTAACCGATGAGCACTGGCATTGCTTTCCAAAAAAAGTCTTTGACACGGTAAACAACTATTGATCCTGAAACAAGTTCAGGAGGACGGCGAGCAGGGGGGATTACATTAATTAATTTCAATAATTAAACGATTAACTAGTTTGCAATTTTCAGTTGGCAGATTGCTAAACCAATGAACCAACAAAAAAGGCGTAGAGTAAACCCTACGCCTTAAACCTTTTAGCTTACGCCATTCTTATTTCATGAATAATAATTCTCTGAATTTTGGTAAAGGCCAAACGCTATCGTCAACAATCTGTTCTAATTTATCAGCGTGGTAACGGATGATATCGAAGTAAGATTTAACTTTCTCATCGTAAGCAATCGCTTTCTCGCGGGTATCTTCGATTTTGTTGGTTAATTTACGTTCTTCTAACATGGCATCGATATTGGTTTTAACAATTTCTAAATGCTCTGATAATTTTTTAACGATATCGATTGAAACTTTGCTATCTACACCAATTGCTTTTAATCCTTGTACATTTTCGATTAAAGCGTTTTGGTAAGCAATTGCAGCTGGGATAATGGCAGTGTTAGCCACTTCGCCCATTACACGTGCTTCGATCTGCAGTTTTTTATAGAAGTTTTCTAACATGATTTCATGACGGGCATGAATTTCACGTGTGCTATAAATACCTGTTGTTGCAAATAACTCAGCAGATTTTTCAGTTAAATAAGCATCTAAAGCCTTTGGTGTAGTTTTGATGTTTGATAAACCGCGTGCTGCAGCTTCATCTTCCCACTCCTGGCTGTAACCATTGCCTTCGAAACGGATGTTTTTAGATTCTTTGATGTATTTTTTGATCACGGTTAATAAAGCGATGTCTTTTTTATCACCTTTTTTGATCAATTTATCAACTTCAACTTTGAATTTAACCAATTGTTCAGCCATAATCGCGTTCAGGATCGTCATTGGTGCAGAAGAGTTTGCTGAAGATCCAACCGCTCTAAGCTCAAATTTGTTACCTGTAAATGCGAAAGGAGAAGTACGGTTACGGTCAGTATTATCTAATAAAATCTGAGGGATTTTAGGGATGCCTAACCAAAGTGCGTTATCTTCTTTGATTTTTTTGCTGATACGTGAGTGCTCAATCTCATCTAATACATCGTTCAATTGAGAACCCAAGAAGATAGAGATAATTGCAGGTGGCGCTTCGTTGGCACCTAAACGGTGATCGTTGCTTACTGATGCAATACTTGCACGTAATAAATCGGCATGCTCGCTAACGGCTTTAATTGTGTTTACAAAGAAAGCAAGGAACATTAAGTTGTTTTTAGGTGTTTTACCTGGTGCCAATAAGTTTTTACCGGTATCGGTAATTAACGACCAGTTGTTGTGTTTACCTGATCCGTTGATACCTGCGTATGGTTTTTCGTGTAACAATACACGGAAATGGTGACGACGGGCAACTTTTTCCATCAAATCCATCAATAATTGATTGTGATCGATAGCCAGGTTGATTTCTTCATAAATCGGTGCACACTCAAACTGAGATGGTGCAACCTCATTGTGGCGGGTTTTTAAAGGAATGCCTAATTTTAAAGCTTCATTTTCGAAATCTACCATGTAGCTGAATACGCGCTCAGGGATAGAACCGAAATAGTGATCTTCTAATTGTTGGCCTTTAGCAGACATGTGCCCGAATAAAGCACGGCCTGTTAATAATAAATCGGGACGAGCATTGAACAATGACTCGTCAACCAGGAAATATTCTTGTTCGATACCTAAAGATGCATTTACTTTAGTAATGCTTTTATCGAAATATTGGCAAACATCAACAGCAGCTTTATCAAGCGCAGCTAATGCTTTTAATAAAGGTGCTTTATAATCCAAGGCTTCACCGGTATATGATACGAATACTGTAGGGATACATAGTGTTTTACCTGCTTTACTTTCCATGATGAAAGCAGGAGAAGAAGGATCCCAAGCAGTATAACCACGAGCTTCGAAAGTATTACGGATACCACCGTTAGGGAAACTAGAAGCATCTGGCTCTTGTTGAACTAAAGCGCTACCTGCAAATTTTTCGATCGCTCCATCGCCACTTGGCTCAAAAAATGAATCATGTTTTTCGGCAGTTGTACCAGTTAATGGCTGGAACCAGTGCGTGTAGTGCGTTGCGCCAGCGCTCATTGCCCAAGCTTTCATAGCTGTAGCAATTTGGTTGGCATCGTCAGAATTGATTAATTCACCTTGGTTGATAGATGAAATTAATTTTTCATACACGTCCTTAGATAAGAAATCTCTCATTTTTTTCTTATCAAATACATTCGAGCCGTAAAAATCAGAAATTTTCGCCGAAGGAGATTTAACTTCTGGAGAAATTCTGTTTTGAGCCTCTTTTAATGCGATGGTTCTTAAGCTTTTCATTAATTTGTTATGTTTTTTGTCAAAAATAGTATATTTTATTAATTTTCGTAAAAGAATCGTATTATTTATATGAATTTTATTGAAAATGAAATAAAAAAATGTTTTTCAGATGAAAAATTTCATTTTTTGTAAAGAAAAGAGATTTTTCGAATGTTTTATGGAATTGAAGATTTTGCTGCATCATGCTATAAAAATAAAAGCTATGTTCAACTCTTTAATTAACGTATACAAAACCGAGTGGCTCGATCTTGTATTTGCAGACCGCAACAAAAACTATGGTGCTTATCAATTAAGGTCTAAATCTTCATCGATTATGACAAGAGCACTTTTCGTATCCGGAAGCTTATTTATTCTGTTGTGTTTTTCTCCTTTAATTTATGCCAAACTGTTTCCAAAAGAAGAGGTAACTGTAGAAATTGCGAGGCCTGTCGATTTAACTAAAGTAATCCACGAGATGAAACCAAAAACTCCTGAACCAGAGAAAAAGATAGAACCTACAAAGGCTGATCCGGTAAAGGTTAAAACGGTTGCTTTATCGCAGAACATTGTTGTTGTAAATAAAGTAGATCTTCCTGATCCACCTACAATTAAAGAAATTGAAAATGCAGTGATTAGTGATGAAACTCAGGATGGAATTATAGCTCCTAATTTGGTAATCCCAGATAATAAAGGCAATGGTAACGGCACAGGAACAGCCAAAGAAGGTACAGAAAATGGTGATCCGAACGCTATTTTAACTATTGGAGGAGTAGATGAATACCCTGAGTTTAACGGTGGTGCAAAAGCATGGTCTAAATATATGGAACGTAACTTAAGGTATCCTTATCAGGCGCAAGAGGAAAATGTTCAGGGTAAAGTGTTTGTGAGCTTTGTGGTTGAGCGTGATGGCTCTGTTACGGATGTTAAAGTGCTGAGAGGGCTTGGCTTTGGTTGCGATGAGGAAGCTATTAAAGTAATTAAAAAATCGCCGCTTTGGAAACCGGGGAAAAATAAAGGGGTTCCGGTGCGTGTAAGGTATAATATGGCGATTAATTTTACCATTTCTAATTAAATTAATAGTTAAGATGAAAAAGCTCGTTCCAATATTTATCTTTCTCTGTTTTGCAGCTGTACAATTAAATGCTAAGGCTAAAATAGTAGTGGATAGTGCGAAAGTGTACAGCATTAAGCTGGCTAATGCCGACTTAAAAAAAGGGAGAGTTAAATTCTTGATACAGGGTGGTTTTGCGCCGGTATATTACAAGGGGCAGGAAATATTTGAAAAGAAATATAATATCTCCTATTACGAATTTGGATGCGTATTGCCTTCGGATATTTCGATTAAACATTATAATAGAGTAGTAGCTTCCTTTATGGATCGTAAATATGGAAAGTATTGGCGTAAAGAGGTTAGGAAAGATATTCAGGGGATTTAAGGTGAGATGAGGAATGTGAGTTGGGGAATATTGGTTAAGTACACGCACAGTCAGTCTGAGCGTAGTCGAAGACCTGTATGGTTCGACAAGCAAAAAGATCCTTCGACTACGCTCTCCATAGGAGTCCGTTGGACAGGATGATACCTCGGTGAAAATGCCTAAATGAATTTTCTATTAATGCTCTTATAGAAAAATGTGAGGTTGGGTAAATTGAAACGGTTTGGGCGATGCCCAGGCCGTTTTTTTATTTATTACGATGGTTAATTAAAGGCTAACGTCATCTCGACTGAAGCTTCCGATTTAAGCATTTGTTTTTATTTACTTATGGTATACTTGCTTGTTTCACAGGTTTCATCGGTAGCGACATGGAGAGATCTTTAAACTATGTTAAAAGATTTTGCTTCGCAGAGCCTTCGGGTTCTCCACTGCGGTCGAAATGACGATCCAACTATAGAATGATGATTAAAAAAAAAGGATGATGGTTTTTAATTCCATCATCCTTTTTACACCTTTATCAGTTTCTATCCTTTGTTTTCAATCCACTTGCGTGCATTTACGAAAGCTTCCATCCATGGCGAAACTTCGTCTTTACGGCCTTGTGGATAATTTGCCCAGTGCCATTGGAACAATGAACGCTCAATGTGTGGCATCATGACCAGGTGGCGGCCGGTTTCATCACATAACATTGCGGTGTTGTAATCTGATCCATTCGGACTGGCCGGATAGGTTTCGTAAGCATATTTGGCTACGATTTTATATTTATCTTCTGCGTATGGTAACGAGAATCTTCCTTCGCCATGCGATACCCAAACACCTAAAGTGCTTCCGGCCAGGGTAGATAACATGACCGAATTATTTTCCTGTAAGGTTAACGATGTGAAAATACTTTCGTGTTTGCCACTTTTGTTGTGCAACATTTTGGGTTTTTCTTCGTGGTCTTTATTAATTAAGCCCAGTTCTACAAATAACTGGCAACCATTACAAACCCCAACCGATAAAGTATCAGGACGGGCAAAGAATTTCTCTAAAGCCACCCTTGCTTTTTCGTTGTATAAAAATGCACCTGCCCAACCTTTAGCCGATCCTAAAACATCAGAATTAGAGAAACCACCAACTGCACCGATAAACTGAATATCTTCTAAAGTTTCTCTTCCGGTAATTAAATCGGTCATGTGTACATCTTTCACATCAAAACCTGCCAAATACATGGCATTGGCCAATTCGCGTTCAGAGTTACTTCCTTTTTCACGGATAATGGCTGCTTTTGGTCTTGGTTTGCTAGGATCGATTACGGGTTTCTTTCCATCAAATTGTAATGGGAAAGTGTAATTTAATACATGGTTTTTATAATTGTCGTAACGTTCTTTTGCCAATCCGTTACCGGTTTGTTTGTTATCTAACAGGTATGAAGTTTTAAACCAAACATCGCGTAAATGGTCGATATCAAAGCTGAAGTGATCAGCAGCATTTTTAACTTCCAGTTTAGCAGATTGACTAACTTCACCAATTTTGTGGAAAGTAACGCCAGCCTTTGCAAAGGTATCTTCTACCGAAGCATCAGCCTGGAATACTATGCCAATGTTCTCTGCAAATAATACTTTAATGCTATCTGCTTCTGCTAGTGAAGACAAATCGATCGAAGCGCCTAAATCGCGGTCGGCAAAACACATTTCCAATAGCGTTGTAATTAAACCACCGCTACCAATATCGTGACCTGCCTGGATTTTGTCAGCTTTGATTAATTGCTGAAGGGTATTAAAAGCCGTTTTAAATTGATCAGCACCTTTAACATCAGGTGTTTCTGTGCCGATTTTGTTTAAAATCTGTGCAAAAGACGAACCACCTAATTTATAGGTATCGTTAGAAAGGTTGATGTAATAAATTGATCCACCGTTTTTTTGAAGTACCGGTTCAACCACTTTAGTAATGTCGTCGCAATTTGCTCCGGCAGAAATAATTACAGTGCCCGGTGCAATTACATCACCATTTTTGTATTTCTGTTTCATCGATAACGAATCTTTTCCGGTTGGGATATTGATTCCTAAATCGATGGCAAAATCAGAACAAGCTTTTACCGCTGCATATAAACGGGCATCTTCGCCTTCGTTTTTACAGGCCCACATCCAGTTGGCAGAAAGTGAAACACTTTTTAAGCCATCTTTTAGCGGTGCCCAAACGATATTCGAAAGTGATTCTGCAATCGCATTGCGGCTCCCTGCTGCAGGATCGATCAAGGCCGAAAGTGGTGCATGGCCAACTGAAGTGGCTATACCTTCTTTACCCTGAAAATCTAAAGCCATTACACCACAGTTATTCAATGGTAATTGTAACGGACCTGCACATTGTTGTTTGGCCACACGGCCACCCACGCAACGGTCTACTTTATTGGTTAACCAATCTTTTGCTGCAACTGCTTCTAATTGAAGTACTTGCTCTAAATAGGTGTTTAATTCATTGTTGTTGTATGTTACAGCTTCGTACTTACGATCGATGGTTTGATCGTCCATTACGATTTTTGGTGAACTGCCAAACATGGCGGCCAGTTCAAAATCCATAGGTTTTAAACCTGTTGTTGCAGATTTAAAAGTGAAACGGTGATCGCCGGTTACTTTACCTACGGTATACATAGGCGAGCGTTCGCGGTCGGCAATTTTTTGTAAGGTTTCGATATGTTCGTTGCCGATTACCAAACCCATTCTTTCCTGCGATTCGTTTCCGATAATTTCTTTGGCCGAAAGGGTAGGGTCGCCCACTGGCAATTTATCAAGGTCTATTAAACCACCTGTTTCTTCAACCAGCTCTGACAAACAGTTTAAGTGACCACCTGCGCCGTGATCGTGGATAGAAATAATCGAATTGTGATCGCTTTCTACCATGCCACGCACCGCATTTGCAGCACGTTTTTGCATTTCAGGATTTGACCGCTGAATGGCGTTTAATTCAATTCCACTTCCGTGCTGACCAGTATCTGCAGATGAAACGGCTGCTCCGCCCATCCCGATTCTATAATTTTCTCCACCTAGAATAACGATGTTATCGCCTTCTTGGGGTTTAAGTTTTTGCGCCTGGCTGGCTTTACCGTAACCGATACCGCCTGCAAGCATAATTACTTTATCGAAACCCAGTTTTCTGGAATCTTCTTCGTGTTCGAAAGTTAAAACCGAACCTGTAATAAGCGGTTGACCGAATTTATTTCCAAAATCTGTAGCACCGTTTGATGCTTTGATCAGGATATCCATCGGGGTTTGGTATAACCATGCTCTTTCTTCAACACCTTTTTCCCATGGGCGGTTATCTTCCAAACGCGAAAGGGCAGTCATGTAAACGGCAGTTCCTGCTAAAGGCAACGAACCTTGTCCACCTGCTAAACGGTCCCTGATTTCGCCACCCGAGCCTGTTGCTGCGCCATTAAAAGGCTCAACAGTGGTAGGGAAATTATGGGTTTCTGCTTTTAACGAGATTACAGATTCGAAATCGCTTGTAGTATAATAATCAGGCTCATCGGCACGTTTAGGTGCAAATTGCTGCACTTTCGGGCCTTTGATAAAAGCTACGTTATCCTTATAAGCCGAAACAATATCGTTAGGGTTTTCTTCTGACGTTTTGCGGATCAGTTTAAACAAAGAAGTAGGTTGTTCTACACCATCGATTACAAATTTGCCATTGAAAATTTTATGGCGGCAGTGTTCCGAATTCACCTGAGAGAAACCAAAAACTTCAGAGTCGGTTAATGGTCTTTCTAATTTTTGGGCTAAAGTATTTAAATACTCAACTTCTTCATCACTTAAAGAAAGTCCTTCTTGTTTATTATAGGCTGCAATATCGGTGATTTCTAAAATCGGTTCAGGTTTAATGTTGATGGTATATACCTCCTGATCGAGTTTATCGTATTTTTGAGAAAGCATCGGGTCGTAATCAGCAAAACTTTCGTCAACCTCCTTAAATTCTTCAATCCTGATGATTCCCTGCATGTCCATGTTTTGGGTAATCTCTACTGCATTGGTACTCCATGGAGTAATCATTGCTGCTCTTGGTCCGACGAAAAAGCCTGTTAGCGCTTTTTCTTGCGAGATTTTGGCACCGCCAAATAACCATTCAAGTTTAGTAATATCAGTGGTAGAAAGCGCTTTGTCTGTTTGTAAAACAAAAATCGCCTGCGATTGACTAAGGAAGAAATGAATCATGCTTTTTTTTTGAAGTTGCAAAAATAGCTTTTTTATATGAAAAAACTGGTGTGATTACAGGATTGAATGAGAGAATTTGAATGATTGAATGTCAAAATATTGATCGAATGAGAGAATTATTAAATGAGAGAATGGCTGATGAGAGAATGATTGAATTTTGAATGAGAGAATGTTGAAATAATTATTGGTTAATTCAATTAGAGAATGCGCATTTTTGTTGAACGCTAACTCACTCATTTACTCATTCAAAATTCAATCATTATTATGCTTCGCATCCACCACATTGCCATTATCTGTTCAGATTATGAAAAATCGAAAGATTTTTATGTGAATAAATTAGGTTTTACCGTTTTGGCAGAGGTTTACCGGGCTGAAAGGAAGTCGTATAAATTAGATCTTGCCGTTAATGGCGTATATCAGATCGAGTTGTTTTCTTTTGAAAACCCTCCTGCAAGGCCATCACGACCAGAAGCGCAGGGTTTGCGACATTTGGCTTTTGAAGTTAATAACATTGAAAAGGAGATTGCGCGTTTAAATGATCATGGCATTATTACCGAGCCTATCCGTATTGATGAGTTTACTGATAAGCAGTTTACTTTTTTTGCTGACCCTGATGGTTTGCCTTTAGAGTTGTACGAAAAATAGAATTTTTATATCTAAAAATATATAACTCAAAATGAAAAAAATGCTCTTATTTGGTGGATTGATCTATTCTTTTATTAATACACATGCACAATCTCAAATTAAATATACAGCTAAAGTTGAAGCCGGATATCAGTTTTTCCTTTCCAGACCAATAAAGTATGATGTTGGTGAAGGTTGGTTTGGTTATCAGCTTGGAGGAAAACCTAATGGGGTAGATTTAAGTTTAATTAACGGCATAAGCTTTAAGCATAACCTTCGGTTAGGTTTAGGTGTGTCTTACCTAAATTATGAGCGGATTAGTGGTTATGCTGTTTTTGGTGATTTGGAGTATGCCGCAACAAAAGCTAAAATTTCTCCATTATTTAATCTGAAGATAGGAAGAAGTCATATTAATAATCAATACATAAATGGTTCTACTGAAACGTTTGTTGATATTAGTGGGGGTATTGAGCATAAAGTAGGGAAAAAATTAAGCCTTCAGTATAAGGCTGGCTTTAGGTTTGTCCACCAATCCATTTTTCTTCCCGTTAGGATAAGCGCGAGATTTTAACCGTAATATGAGTATTTTCAAGTTCAAACAGTTCGAAGTCGACCAAACAGGCTGCGCCATGAGGATTAACACCGATGGCGTATTGCTTGGCGCAACAGTTAGGCACCCTTCACCCAGGTTGATATTAGATATCGGAACGGGAACTGGTGTGATTGCCTTGATGTTGGCTCAGCGATTTCCTGAAGCAAACATACATGCTGTAGAAATCGACCAGCAAGCTGCAGAAACTGCTGAAAAAAATTTTCAATTTTCAGTTTTCAGTGAGCGGTTAACCATTAAGCATACATCAATTGAACAATATAGTTGTGCTCAGCAATTCGATCTGATTGTATCTAATCCACCTTTTTTTGTAAATGATTTAAAAAGCGAAGCGTTTAGGAAAGGAATAGCCCGGCATGCAGATGAAGGCTTTTTTAGCACGCTCATTAAAAAATCGAGTGGGTTTTTGGCAGATGAAGGTATGATTTGGTTAATCCTCCCGGTAAAACAGGCTAATGAAGTGATCGATATTGCATCTCAATATGATTTGTGGCTAAAGGAGCGGATCCATATCCATTCTGATGAAAGTAAGCCAACTTTCAGGCAGATAATCTGCTTGAAAAAGGGTAAAACGGTTTTGAAGGAAAATGATTTTTATATTTATGAATCTTTAAAAGAGCATACAGCAGCTTATAAAGAATTGCTGAAGGATTTTTTTCTGGCCTTCTAGCTTAGGGATTTAGGATGGATAGCGGGGAGGGGGCAATGCTAACATTGTATAATCATTACGGTGTTTTTTTATAATATTTAACCACCATTTTTAAAAGATTTGTCAATGGTTGGAGGATTTGTTTTAACGAAAAGTGCCCGAAAGATTTTGCTAATCTTGTAAATTACGGAGCACAATTAAGTTTACATAATGAAAAAAATAGGATTAATTTCTGATACCCATGGTTTTTTAGATGATGCGGTTTTTAAACATTTCGATGGTGTAGATGAAATTTGGCATGCAGGCGATTTTGGACCTAACGTAGCAGAGCCTTTGGCAGCGTTTAAACCTTTGCGGGGCGTGTTCGGAAATATAGATGATAGTGTAATTAGAGCGGAGTTTCCAGAGCAAAATCGATTTAGCTGCGAAAGGGTTGATGTTTGGATGACGCATATAGGTGGGTATCCAGGAAGATACTCGCCTTACGTTAAGCCTGAAATATACACTAACCCTCCTAAATTATTCATCACAGGACACTCACATATTTTAAAAGTAATGTTCGATGAAAAAATAAAATGTCTGCATATAAACCCTGGTGCAGCGGGAAAACACGGTTGGCATAAAGTGAGAACACTCGTTCGTTTTTGCATAACTGATGAAAATATTCATACCTTAGAGGTTATAGAGTTATCGGGTAGATAATGTAAAATTTACACTAAGTATGGTTTGTGGCGTTAAAACACTAGGACAATTTATTATAGAAAAACAAGCAGATTTTCCATATGCTAAAGGCGAACTTTCGAGGTTATTGAGGGATATTGGTATAGCTGCGAAAATTGTAAACCGCGAAATTAATAAAGCGGGTTTGGTTGATATATTAGGCGATATGGGGACCACCAATATTCAGGGTGAGGAACAAAAAAAGCTAGATGTTTATGCTGATGAACAGTTTATTGCTGCGTTAACCAGTGGTGGCGAATGCTGTATTGTTGCTACCGAGGAAGAAGATGAAATTATCCATATCGAATCGCCGGTTTCTCAAAACGCCAAGTATATTGTCTGTATTGATCCTTTAGATGGTTCATCCAATACGGATGTAAATGTTGCTGTAGGGACAATTTTTTCTATTTATCGCAGAAAATCGGTTGATGGCAGAGCCGGTATAACGGATGTGTTGCAAAAAGGTACGGAACAGGTGGCTGCCGGATACATTATTTATGGTTCATCTACCATGTTGGTTTATACCACAGGGAAGGGCGTTAATGGTTTTACATTAGACCCATCAATTGGTGAATTTTGTCTTTCGCACCCACAGATGAAAATACCTGAAACAGGTTATATGTATTCGGTAAATGAAGGTAATTATGTTCACTTTCCTGATGGCGTTAAAAAGTACATCAAATATTGTCAGGTAGAGGACGAGGCCACTAAACGTCCTTATACATCACGTTATATTGGTTCTATGGTTGGCGACATCCACCGGAATTTAATTAAAGGTGGGATTTATATTTACCCAACCACTTCGCGCTCACCTAATGGGAAATTGAGGTTGTTGTATGAATGTAACCCGATGTCTTTTATTATTGAGCAGGCTGGGGGCAAAGCCAGCACAGGTTTTGATCGTATACTCGAAATTGAACCTACAGAGTTGCATCAAAGAGTTCCGATTTTTATCGGGTCGAAACATATGGTAGAAAAGGCTGAAGAAATGATGTTGTTGTATACAGCAAAATCAATCTCGATTGATGCCAGTGTAGAGACGAAACTAGAGAATTTAAATGTAGTTGGCGGAATTGATTAAGATTGGCTAAATTTTACTTCTCTCTGCTTCAAAAAAAGTATCTATAGCTAGGTTTTGTTTGTCTTGTGAAGCAAAAACAGCTAAACGGTCGCAACGCTCATTCTCCGGGTGATCGTTGTGACCTTTAATCCAGATGAATTTCACTTTGTGAAGTTTATATAGTTCCAGGAATCTCAACCACAGGTCTTTATTCTTTTTATCCTTAAAATTTTTGGTTACCCAGCCGAAAACCCATTTCTTCTCTACAGCATCTACAACATATTTCGAATCGGAGTAAACGGTTACCTGTTGATTTAGGCTTTTTAATGCTTCTAATCCTTTTATTACAGCCAGTAGTTCCATGCGGTTATTGGTGGTCATTCTAAAACCGCCACTTAGTTCTTTATAGTGCTGTCCTGCCCTTAAAATTGTACCCCAACCACCTGGTCCTGGGTTTCCGCTAGCTGCTCCGTCTGTATAAATTTCGATCATAAATGCCGTAAAGTTATGTTTTTAGGTTCAAAATAGCTTGTTTTATCTGCTGCTGAAATTTTTTTTCAATTTCAAATAATTGAATGTTAAGGAATTAAAAATTAGTTGTAAAAACTTTGAAAAAAATATTTGCAGGAAATATTAAAAGTCGTACTTTTGTGACACTAAAAAATACGGTGGCTGTAGCTCAGTTGGTTAGAGTATTGGTTTGTGGTGCCGAGGGTCGTGGGTTCGAGCCCCATCAGCCACCCCGTATGGGACAAAGACATTTTCGAATGGTTTTGTCCCTTTTTTTTTGCCCGTAATTCACTGTTTTTCAGGTAGATGGTGCTGGCTAAAAAGTTCGACTTTTGTGTTCGACCTATCTCACTTTTGTAGTCTATTTTTTGAGGAAAAATAGACTGAATGATTAATTTTTTCTGCTCAAGGTTGCTTTTTTCGTAAAGCTTATCAATTTCGCTGAAAAGCTTGAACGCTTTTTCCACAATAGGTTTAATATTAATCTTTGGCGTTTCCTCTATTCTGAACAAATCTGATTCTAATAACTTTATTTCGTTATTTGCCAGTTCTTTGATTTTTCTGTATTCCGCAGGGGCAATTTCATCATCAAGCATCATCTCTCTGGCTACTTCTATTTTTTGATTAAAATCTTCAATTTTTGAAATAAACTCATTTCTCGACTTTTTCAAGATCACGGTCTTAGAATGAAATGCGTCTAGAATTTCTGTTTTTAGTTCATCTGCATTTCTGGGGATATAACTGGTAAGCAAATCCTTAAACCAGTCATTAATTTCCTCAGCTCGATATCTCACTCCGCATGAGGATTTACAATGATAGAAAAGATAATATCTAGATTTGCCTTTAGATGCACTTCCTGTCAAGGTTCTGGTGCACTTTGGGCAATTTATGAAACCACGTAAGGGTAAGTCATCCGGATTGCAAATCGTTACTTTTGGAACATCTTTCTTCTTTGTATTTAGAATGGATTGAACCGATGTGAAAATTTCCTCGCTAATTATTCCTTTGTGTAGCCCGTCAACTAACCTCTCTGGCTCATCATGGAATTTAGGGACAATGATCTTTCCCATGTAAATGGGATTTCTTAACAAGTGGTAAAAATTGTTCTTACTGCATTTAAGTCCCTTCTCATTTACAATTTTAAGTAAATGCTCACCTGAATGATTGCCTGTGGAATATTCCTCGAAAACCCATTTAATTACTGATGCATCGGGTTCTTTGGTTGTGATGTACTTTCTTCCATCTGAATAACTTCGGTTAACGTAACCCAATGGAGCCTTGCCTGTATATCTGCCTTCTTTTTTAGCCTGTCTGATACCAACTTTGGTGTTGAGCCCTCTTCTGTCGTTTTCGACTTCTGGTGCAGTTAGGTAGATGGCAAGCATCATTTTATTTTCAGGTACACTAAGATCTAAAGGTTGTTCTATTGCCTGTGGGTCAATATTTTGTTTTTTTAACTTCGATATCATTTGATAGGCATCGCTGGCATTTCTGCTGAAGCGATCCCATTTTGTGAACAATAAAAGCACTGATTTGCTTTTATTACGTTTTAAATAAACCAGGTAGCTTTGCCACATAGGCCTCTTAAATGTTTTTGCAGAATAATCTTCGACAAAAACTTCCCTGATTCTAATGTCATTTAGGCTGCAGTATTTCTCTAAACTCTCTTTTTGGCTTCTCAATGAGTATCCTTTTTCGGCTTGTTCATCGGTACTTACTCTTAAATATAGGTCTGCTGTTTTCATTCTGATTAAATTGATAGCTCATTTTTATTGTCTTTAAGATAAGCAGAATATATAAGAAAACATTCATTAATAGAGAGTTAATTTTAATTTTTGGATGATTTAAGAAAAAAAAATTGGAAGAAATTAATCAACCAGCATCGTCTTATATTGATGATAGTTAGTTAAATTAACTATAACTTTTAAAGCTAGAAATGTATAGCTGTCTCATTCAAAAAATAGAATGAGATAACGTTTTGCGCATTTTAATGTTCCTTTAAGGATATGTTTTTTATTCTTTCCGAGAGTGAAAAAAAATGTCTTATTTAGGAAATCGAAATAAACGAAACTCAAATGAACACACCAAAAATTGATTTTAAAGGGACAAGGTGGCTTAAGTGTGACCTCCACCTACACACTACAGAAAGTAAATGCTTCAAGGATAGGACGATTACGGCGGAGCAATGGGTTCAGCGGGCAATAGACCAAGAACTAAACTGCGTTGCTGTTACTGATCATAATTCTGGGAATGCTATTGATGAAATTAAGTCAGCAGCTGCGGGGACTGGTCTTATTGTATTTCCGGGAGTTGAAATTACGTGCGATACCACTAAAATACATTTGTTGATTCTTTTTGATGTTAGCAAGGGGTCGGATGACGTAAACGATTTTTTAATCAAATGCGATATCGCCAGAAGTAGTTTCGCCGATCAGGATGCTTATACAACCAAAAACATATTCGACGTGGCCAAGATTGCCCATGCTGACAATGCCCTTATTATTCCAGCCCATATAGACGAATATAACGGTCTCGGGAGTGTCAGTGTGGCTGCATTGAGGGAATTTTTCTCATTGGATTATATAAATGCAGTACAGGTAGTTAATAAGGAATTTTTAGCGCAAACCCTAGTCATTGATGATGATTTAAAAAAACAGATTAATAGTCGTTACGGTAACCCAAGAATCCCAATCGACGAATCCACTTTGAAGTCTTGGTATACTCCAGTTAAATATGCCTGCGAAAATGATCTTTCAATTTTAACTTTTTCGGATAATCCGCATGCACCTGGAGACAGTAAACATGGGCTTGATGGAATTGGTTCAAGGTTCACGTGGATAAAAATGGATGAAAATCCAAGCCTGGAAGGATTAAGGCAGGCATTGCTGATGCCCAAATTCAGGATAAAGAATGATTTTGATACAGTTGATAAGCCGTATGAATTACCAGATCTCTGGATAAAATCCCTAAGCATCCAAAAGACCGATATTACAGATGAGGCTAATGGGTTGATTATTAACTTCAGTCCGCAGTTGACCACAATAATAGGAGGAAGGGGAAGTGGTAAGTCAAGCGTTTTAAGGTTTATCAGAGGTCTTTTTAACAAAATTGCGGACATTGCAGCATTGAACGAAATTTTATCAGATCACAATGACTTCTACAAAAGACGAGATAGAACTGAAAAGGGCGTTTTAAGAGATGATAGTTTAATAATAGTTGAGTTTATCCGCAATGGTATTCCCCATCGTATACACGCTTCCAACATTACTAGCTCTGCAATACAGGAAATTGTAATTGAAAAGTTTGAATTGTCAACTGGAAACTGGATAGTTGAAGCGGCCTCTGATTATATTGACTTCTTCGCCTTTGAACATTATTCCCAAAAGCAGATATACGAAATCGCTCAGAGCCCTAACTCCCTGAAAGATCGTATTGACAAGTCAATACCTAATCTGGAATATATAAAAAATGAACGCGAAGTGGCAAGAAAGTCCTATCTAGAGCAGTCTGCGGTAGTAAGAAGAATTCACGAGCAAATTTCGGGTAAGGGGAGGCTTACTACTGAAATTAAAGATTTCGATGAGCAGATTAGCCTTTTTCAATCGAGCGGAATTGCGACCTTGCTTACCTCAAAGGAAAAATTTACTTCTCAAGAAGCGATCATTTCTTCGTTTACAGATTCAATTTTAGAAAAAGGGAATGCATTAGAAGACCTTGCAGGTCAGATGACCATACCGGCAATTGATTTCTCCAGTTTTGAACAGGCGGAGATAACTGAAATTGAAGCTGAAGAAAAGGAACTCATCGATGGATTTAAAGAGATAGAGAAGCAATTAATGCAGCTAAAAGAGGATGCCGCAAATTTGCTGAATAAATTCAACACCTCCCTGTCTGGGAGTACATGGAAGAAAGCGTTAGATACAAATCTTGAGGAATTTGAAGCAAAGAAGGAGGAACTTTTAGTTCAAGGGGTCAACGACATATCAAAATTTGAATCTCTTACTGAGTCACGCCTGGTGAAAAATAACGAACTTGACGCATTAATACTGATAGAGGCTACCTTAGCTGCTGAAGTTGATAGTAAAGAAAAGATTAAGGGCGATTATCTCGCTCAAACCAAGGCAATATCCAATGCGCGCTCCGAATATGTCAGGGCTTCTATGCAGGATGATAAGATTAAGGTATCCGTTCAGCCATTTAGAAATAAGTCTGATTTTGTATCTAAATTAAGGGCTATTATCCAACGGTCCAATAATTTTGAGCAGGATATTGATTTCCTTTCCACAATGGCATTTAATGGTAATACCGAGCAAAAAATGGATGATGTCAAATTGGCCTTGAGACAACTCAGAGCAGAAACGAGTGTAGCGGGTATCGGTGGACATTTTCTTAATGTAATAAAAGGCCTGTCCGACGCACAGATGGATGAACTTGAACTGCTTTGGCCTGATGATGAAATTGATATCAAGTATAAGCCGTCTGGCAGCACCACTTTCAGGCCACTTTCAACGGCATCAGCTGGTCAGAAGACAACTGCAATCCTGACCTTTATTCTCTCACAGGGCAAAATACCGCTTCTGTTGGATCAGCCGGAGGATGATTTGGATAATAGGCTTGTTTATGAATTAATTGTAGATCGCTTAAAACAGGCTAAAGAATTTAGGCAAATTATTGTGGTTACCCACAATGCCAATATTCCGGTAAATGGAGATGCGGAATATATACTCTCAATGGATTCAGAAAGCAAACGCGTGTCCATATTACACGAAGGGACTGTAGAAGATAAGAACATCAAAAAGGAAATATGTGATGTGATGGAAGGTAGTGAGCATGCCTTTGACATGCGTTCGAAACGTTACAAGTCAATTCTGTAATCTTATTGGCTTGAGATAGTTAAAAATGTTGTTTTCCAGATGAGGTAACGATTTTTTGGAAGACAACATCTTTAAATTCTAGGAGCCTTGACATTAGATCTTTAAATGGCAAAATGCAATCTGTAAAAACAGCATTCATTTAAGGATACAGATTTCACGAAGTTTATATGGCTTTCTTGGATATATTTATTTAGTTAAAATGACTAGGAGGGATAAATCATTTCCTTCTCAATCGATTATTATTTACTTCTAAAGCTTTATAGGAAAGTACATAATCTTTTGCTCCGTTTGCTCAAGAATGTAATTACAAGTCGAGCCAAACTGAGGCAATACTTGTTATGTGTTACTCAATTGAGGGATCCTTGACTGTTGGCAAATTTATTTCTACTGCCAGGGGATGGTATAAAAGGTTCCAACCTATTCTATCAAAATCGTTATCAAAAGTTTTTCCTAAATAATTTATCCTGGATCGATATAGGTTTCCGAGTAGTATTCGCTTTTCCTTTATTTCTCCCGTTTCGAAGAGTAAGTCAAGATGTTCAACCAGCTGCAACGCTTTCTGTGTGATAGTATCAATATCTAGAGTTAGTTTATTTTTCTTTTTAATATCATCTTGAATGGCTTTTAGCTGGGTTTGCATAAGTGTGCTCTCCGTTTTTATATGTCTAAAGTCTGAGCTGTCCATTGTTCCTTTTATTAGCATTTCTCTGGCTTGATCCACTCTAAAATTTAAAACCTGCAGTTGGCTCGATATTTTTTTCTTATGCTCCAAAATATCTTTCATCTGATTCAGATAAGCATCGTTGATAGCAATCTGAAATAGGGAGCGGAATTTTCCTTTTAAACGATAGCTGCCTAAGTATGCGATAAAATCTTTATTTACTTTATCTGCGCGAAACCTTGAACCACATTTAGAATTGCAGTGATAATAATATATGCGGGTTACTTTTGCCCCAGGAGCACTGCCTGTGAGCTTTCTCGGACATTTTGGACACTGCAAGAATCCTCTCAACGGCATCTGAACCGGTACGGATGTTTCCATCCCGTGCACCTTCGCCCTGCCGGACATTATATCTTGCACTTTGTCAAATTGTTCTTTACTGATCAGCGCTTTATGTTTTCCATCCACTAGCTCTTCTGCCTCGTCTTTAAACTTTGGCACAATGACTTTTCCGTAATACATCGGGTTTTTGATGAGCGAATAAAAGTTGTTCTTGCTACACTTCAATCCCTTTTCTACTGCCGCTATTAAAATCTGTTCCCCAGAAAAGACGTCCTTTTCTAACTGGTCAAATACCCATTTTAATATTTCAGCTTCCGGAGATTTTTGAGATATATACTTGCTGCCGTCTTCTCTTGTTTTATTTATATAACCCAATGGAGCTGGGCCTGTCCATCGGCCCTCTTTCTTTGCTTGCCTAATACCAGCTTTTGTGCTCATTCCGCGTCTATCATTTTCTATTTCTGGCGTTGTAAGATATACTGCAAGTATCATCTTATTCTCTGGGACATCTAGATTCAAGGGCTGCTCGATAGCCTGCGGCTCAATGTTCAATTTTTTGAGCAGTGCAATCATCTGATAAGCATCACTTGTATTCCTGCTGAAGCGGTCCCATCTGGTAAAAAGTAATAGATCCGATTCACGTTTTGATTTTTTGATGAAGATGAGGAGCTTTTTCCATTCAGGTCTATTGAAGGTTTTTGCCGAATGATCCTCGGTGAAAATTTTTCTGATTTTGATCCCATTCAAATCACAGTATTTTTCCAGTACGGCCCTTTGACTTCTTAAGGAATATCCTTTCTCAGCCTGTTCATCGGTACTTACCCTTATATATAGATCTGCTATTCTGCTCATTGTTTTCTTTTCTTGTAAGGTCTTTTTTAGCGATGTTCTCTTTGTGTATACTTGACAGCCTGAGCTGGACTTTGATGGCTAAATTTGCAAGGCCATATATAAAGTCTAAGATACTTTCATGATCATAGTCCCCAATATTGTCAGGTTCGTCTTTTAAGCTATTAATAAGGCGAACTCGCGTCACTGTTCTTTTCTCTTTAATTTTGAAATAATCCATCGGTTTTTTGAACAAATTTCCGCGTTGTAGATAGTTTTTATTGACACCTTCATCAAGATGCCTCTTGTAGTTTTTCGAAAGCCCAGGCCTTTACAGAGGTTGTGAATTAAATTTATTGCCTTGATTATCAATGAAGTTAGCCTCGCAGGTTTGCAAATCTAGTTTATCGGTATATTTTTGCTATATGACCGTAACAGTAAATGCCATTTTCGAGACTGATTTCAAACCTGCAAAGGCATTGGCAAAGGTTATGAATGACAGATTGCTAAAGGCAGCGGATGAGCTAGAGCGTGTTCATTTGAAATCTTTATCTGGTCGGGGTTTCCAATCCGATGACTTGGTAATTTATCTAAGCTATACCCCAAAATACAAAATCCGCTTCCGTGTTGTAAATGATGTGCCTCCAGATATTGAATATTTCGTAGCTGAGTGCTGCGGAAGGCTTGGATACTTGCTTTGGAGAGCAAATGCAATAGGGGTTAGTAGGTACGGCATTAGTCTTTAATCTGCAGCAAGCATTCCACCAGAAATTTTGTGTCAAAGGGAATTCGAACATGATCAGTTTTCTGTTGAAATTTCCTTCATTAAAATTGTTAGTTTTGGGATTCCGGAAGGTATTCGGATAATAATTTTAAATATGGTGTTAGCCATCTAAAAGAAAAAAAATGGATAAATTCAAAAAATTACAGGAAGTGATTACTTCAGTTGAAGCTGATGTAGCGAAGTTTTATGATGGTGGCAATGCTGCAGCTGGTACACGTGTTCGTAAAGCGATGCAGGACCTAAAGGTATTGGCCCAGGAGATCAGAGCTGAAGTTACAGAGAAAAAAAACAGCGATAAGTAACAACATTCATTGCTTTGGGGAATATAGCCACTGACCTGTTTCAGTGGCTTTTTTGTGGGCTTTAGAATCTAAGGACGGAATTGTTTACTAGAGTAGCAGCTAATATTCCTTTGAGTCATTTAGTTTACTCTACGGCCTTTTTTGGGAATGAGAAGGAATGGAACAACCGCAGAGGCTCTCATAATAATTCTCACGCCATGAAGAACACTATCATAATTTCCACTTTACTGTCATTTGGGCAATCATCAATAGTCCGAAAGCACTCGCAAAGCCCCATGCGGATAGCAGAGTCTCATATATTGAACCGACATTCAATTAGCCGAAATAGTCTGCGGTAAAGGCCGCTCTAAATTGTGTTAAATTCTTTGAAAACGGTGGATTTACGTCCTGTCGCCATTTTTAGTTTTTCCTAGTTTACCTAAGTTGTTGATTATTAGTTGTTTGTTTTTTGGGCTTTGATTTGCATAGCTGAAATGATGACGGCATCAGTTTTGAAAAACAGCATGTCGCTATGTATTAGAAAAATAAACAAATGGGAAATTCAAGGATAATTAAAATGGCCGGTCTGACCATCGTTGTTCTCTTCAGTTATATGGCGGCTTTGAAAGCGCAAAGTCCTGAAAAACGTTTGGCGGAATTAAAACTTTCTGTTCCAGAGCTACAACCAGCAAACAATAATTATGTTGGGGCAGTAAGAAGCGGAAACCTTATCTTTTTATCCGGCAAAGGCTCCAGATCTTCAAATGGCGCTTATATTACCGGTAGGCTAGGCCAGAATATGGAGGTAGCCGATGGGGTAAAAGCAGCAAGGTTGATTGCACTTGCCCAAATCGCAGAACTTAAGGCGGCCATTGGTGAGCTGGCCAAAGTAAAACGCATCGTTAAAGTCAACGGCTTTATTAACAGTACTGCTGATTTCTCCGGACAATCCATCGTCTTGGACGGTTTTTCGGACATGATGGTTGCTGTCTTTGGCGAAAATGGCAAACATGCCAGAACATCCGTGGGTGTTGCATCTCTTCCTCTCAATATGGCCCTGGAAATTGAAATGATAGTTGAGATCCTGCCAGAATAAAAATCACTATAACACAATTAAATAAAAAATCATGAAAACAAAAACTACATTGACTGCGGGCCTAAAAAGATTGGGCGCTGCCATGCTTATCTGGACCATAGGCTTATCTTTTATTTCCACTTCACTTCTCGCTCAGGTTAAGGGTGTAAAAAACATCGTAATCGTACATGGTGCTTTCGCTGATGGCTCCGGTTGGAAAGGGGTATTTAATATCTTAAGTAAAAAAGGTTATAACGTAACTGTTGTGCAAAATCCCTTGAGTGGTCTTAAAAATGATGTGGACGCTACTTTGCGCATTCTTGACAGACAGGATGGGCCAACAATTTTGGTCGGACATTCCTGGGGTGGAACCGTAATAACCGAGGCCGGAATGCACAAGAATGTTGTAGCATTGGTTTATGTTGCAGCCTTTCAGCCTGATAAAGGTGAAAATACAGCCCAATGGGCAGGTTCGCTTCCTAATGCACCAGAATTCGGAATCCTTCCGTCAGATGAAAAAGGGATAATCTATTACAGCAAAGAAAAATTTCATGCAGGCTTCTGTGCTGATTTGAGCAAAGAGGACGCAGACTTTCTTTTTGCTTCCCAAGGTCCGATTCTTGGTGAGAGTTTTGTAACTCCTGTTAGTGAAGCTGCTTGGAACAGTAAGCCAACCTACGGCATTGTGGCAACAATGGACAAAAGCATTAACCCTCAGATTGAGCGCAATATGTACAAACGTTCAAAAACCAAGATTACCGAAGTTAAGGGTAGCCACGTGATTTTCGCATCGCAGCCAGAGGCAGTATCAAAAGTGATTGTAGAAGCCGCAGAAAAAAATTGATCAGTAGGACAATATCATCCGGACCATTATGTGGTCCGGATTTTTGCTTCAGGTTTTTCTGCAAATAAATTCTCTTCATAAACCTTAAAGCATGCCCTTGACAGATAAATTCTATACTTATTCCAATTTTACGGTATTGGCATAGGAAAAGTGGAGCACACAGCCCAGGTCAACAAAACCTTCCAATCTGTATTATTAGCTATTTATAACTAGTGCCTGCTCAATTTCATTTAATGACTTTCCATCTTCGTTTTTCCATACACTTCTCCCGTTTACCGAGTATCCTAGGATAACTGCTGCGGCAGCAGAGGGACTTTCAAACAGATGATTTTTGGCGTAGAAGAGATTGCCTTTTTCATCTGAAACAATAACCCCTTCTTGAATTAATTTTTCTCTCAAAGTACTATACCCGAAAGGTTTCGTCTTATTCGAAACCTGTGATCGTTCTAAAACAACCAATCCCTCATCTGTTTGAATCGCATTGGCATATATTCCCTTTACGCTGAGCTTAAGTTCTAAACCTGCAGCTGAATTAAGGGCCATTAAACTTTCGGCCGCAGGCGTTAGCTTAATATCTTCAATTTTTATTTCATTATAGTGAAGAGGATTTTCCAGGAATTTGTGGCCGAGTGTTCCGTTTAATAGTTTAAGATTTAAGAGGAAATCTTCCATAGAATCTTGGTCGGGTAGAGGCAAAGAGCTAAGATTCGGTGAATTTGAATTTTCAATGAGATAACGGTCAGCTTTAAGTGCGATATTTATCAATCGACTCTCTAAATACTTGACATGGGACTTTGTTAAATTTTCGTCTTTACTAGAAAATAATATCACTTCACTCCAAAAGTATTTCTTGGTATCATGATTTTTTAATCTTTCCCATACATTTTCTGCCTCACCAATGTAAACTTTGTTCTGGTTGTTTTCATTCTCACCAATCAAGAAATACACCCCTGGCCTGTTGACCTCCCTCAAAAAAAACTTATTTAAGTCGGAAATTTTATTTCTTGGACAGGAAAGGGCTTGTATGGTATGATTTACCACCTCTCCCAATTTTATACCAGAAACATTTCCTTCCTTTAAATATATTCTTACGGATTTACCTAATGCCATTATATTTTTTACGTTTATATCATCAAGCCGCCAATACTTTGTAAAGAAATCATTTATAAACGAATTTATTTCCTCCCAAATGCTGATAAAAACCCGACTTGATTTACAAAGTTATGACTTATTCTCAAAGTGGTCTATTTACTTTGGTTCCTATACTGCCTAATTTTTTGACTAAAACCATAAATACTACCTGGCAACAGAATTGTAACTTAGGTACAGACCACAATTCCAGCAATCGATTAGACTAAGAATTTACTAATGATTGGTAATTACCTCTTAGAGAAGAAAGGTTAATCGGTCAGAGATTTGAATAAAAATACTAAGAATTAGTTATTGATTAACAAGTGGTTAGTGCTTAGATTTGGGGTGACAAATAATTATTGCTCTGAATTAATACTCTACACGCGCTCATCATGTCTATTCAAATTTTAATTTTTTTGATGGTGTCACATCGATTTTTTACCTGCTTCGTTCTTGAACAGGTTTTCAGCTTTGAAATTAAGTGTGGTATACATCCCCCGAAACTTTTTTGCCTCTTCACGATCTTTTGCATAACCAGGAATAAATCCCCATTCCGCCTGCTGGATTTCAAAATCCCTGCGGTCATCCGTTGGGACAATAATGGCACAGGGCGAATAATTAAAGCCATTGTGAACGCCTTTATCCAGAAAATCATAATTCTTAACTGCTTTTTCCAGTTGCTTTAACTGGATAAATTCAGCTCTTGTCACTTTTTGTCCATTATAATAACACAAAATTTTACCTCCTCTTATTACGGATGTATACTGCAATTAACCTTCCAAGTTCGGTAGCCTCTTTCTGGCGGCCTTCAGGAATGGAAGTCCAAAATTTTTCATTCCGGGCATTTAGGCTTACCGTAATGGTTAAGGGTTTTGACCCTTTTCCAAAATCAATATGAAAAACCCGTTTCCCCGACAACTCATGTTCTGAAACCTTCAGAGCGTTTTCCATGAAATCTATCGTAAATGGTGGCTCTACAGCTCTCATTATTAAAGTTAATGAAAACTTTAGAAGTTTCTATTCCTGTAGAGGTGGAATGGAAAGATTCTTTTTTGGGGAAAGTGAATAAACGAGATTGATTCTATTTATTTACTTTGATTCTTTATGGAGCAGATCGGGATATCTCTACAGAGGAATTACTAGAGTATTAAAATTACCTTTCTAAGAATAAAATATTTCCGATAATGATAGGAGGTTTGCCGGTTCTACAAGAGGGAAATAAATATTATAGAAAGTAATTGAAGAATATTATTTACTTTCAAGGTTTTAACTATTTTGCGCTCATGTCTCAAAACATACCTTATGTCCAAAGCTTAGCCGCTGCTGATAAGCAGGCAGGTTTCGATTACCAATTTTATGTTTTTCTCCTGAAAGTTCTCGAAATTGAACCGAATCAGGTTTTAGGTTACGAACAACAAGATGATGTTCACATAGATTTTAATGGTACCATCACTTTTATTCAAGTAAAACATACCATCGCTACCAACACATCTGGTAAAAGGCCAAACCTCACACAAAAGGATACTGATCTCTGGAAAACTATATCTAATTGGACAAATATTATAAATGATGTGAATTCTGGTAGATCGACCGAATCCAATCAAATTAAATTTTTAGAGAATTGTGAATTTGTTTTGTTCTCAAATAAGTCATTTCCTGATAACAATGATGTTATCAATTTATTCGAGAAGTGTAATACTTCAGTTAAGACGATTGCCGAAGTTAGAACTGGACTAATGGATCTTATTAAAGAGACTGATTCTGAGAATCTTAGTGATGCAGACAACTTAATCAATCATTTTCTCGAGCAAAGTGATCTTTGGCTAACCTCTTTTATTTCGAAAGTTTCTTTCACATTAGACATAGACAATATTATAATCCTTTTAAAACATAAAATAAAGGATAGATTCATGATAAATTCTGACGAACAAAGTCAAGATGTCTTTAATTGCCTTTTTACAAATCTAAAAACTGACATTTATAATCATGTTTCTGCAGGAAACAGAAGCATAAGTTATGACTATGCTCAACTGAAAGGCTTCGCATCGCAATGTTTGTATCAAATAAATAAGCCTATCATCCGAACATACCAGGCATTAGAATTGCCGGAAAATTTGGGAGACCAGGTTTTTATAAAACAGCTTGTGGACATCGGGGACGTTCATGTCGGGGACATGGAAACAATCGTCAACTACACAAGATTTAAAGTTCTGATGGCTCAAAATATGAAAGACTGGGAACAGAATCATGAATTGTTACCCACTTCAAAAAAGTTGTTTATTGAGAGCTGCATTCTAAAATGGAAAAATATTCACACAAAACATCACAGAAGTGCATTCAATGGAACGATGACCGAAGATAAATTAAGAGAAGCCGCAATAGCATGTTTAGATGAAATAAGGTTGGTTGATCTTGAAGTAAGTGATGTTTCACTTGATTCCATGTTGAGCAATGGACAGTTTTATGGTCTCAGCGACAACCTTGAAATTGGATGGGCGCATGACTGGAAAACCAAATATCCGGTAAATGAATAGAACTGCACAACTTTATGATAACGTTGCTATAGGCAGCCTGGTCATCGACAGTCTTGTCCGGGAATTAACCCAAATATCTTTAGCAAAATCGATTCTTATTCTTCCATTACTTCTTCACGATCCGATTATAAAAAGATTTTCGACGTCCGCTAAGTTTAGAAGTATTGACGAATTCCTTATCAAGGAAAGAATAAATCTTGGAGATGTTAATTTAAGAATGGAAAACATGCTTCCTTTAACGATAAATTCAATTTCAATTCTTTTAGACTTGAATAGAATTCGGCAGGAGGGCAGCACATTAGTCTCTATACCTCTTGAAGAACCTGTTAGAAACATAGATGTCGGAGAGAGGGCAAAAAAAATCCTAAAAATTATTCAAAAATCTTCATTCCTTTTTAAGGAAGAGGATTCATCAACGTATCTCAAATTTAATATCGCTTTATGAGGTTTTATATTAAAGAAATCTATCTATGGAAGTCTCCACTCGTTGAGCCGAGAATAATCACATTCCAACCCAATAAAATTAATGTCATAACTGGTGGAACCGGTACAGGTAAAACTACAATAATTCACATTATTAATTATTGTTTAATGTCTTCAAAGCCTAAGATACCCACACCACATATCAATGATACCATTGAATGGTATGGGTTGAATTTCAAAATAAATAATAAAGATTTTTTTGTAGCACGAACACGGCCTGACAATTTTGACAAGGCGACAAATGGATACTATTTTTCTGGAATCGGAGAGATGCCGGACTATCCTTCAAATAACATCAGTGAACCGGAATTAAAGTTAATCCTTGAAAGGGAGTTTGGTATTGAAGAAAATCTTATTATGCCATACGGTGGAAAGGAGATAAAGGCAGGAACAAAAGTATCTTTCCGATATTTCTTGTTGATGAATAGTCAGCATGAAGATACAATAGCGGACTCGAGCACATTCTTTGATTTCAAAATACATGAGGAAGTACGTTACAAAGAGGCTTTCGATAGGATATTTGACTTGATTTTGGGAGTAGGCAGTGTAGAAAAAGTCTTACTTCAACAAAGACTTGGTGAACTGCAGAGACAGTATACCTCTATATTAAATAAAGAAAAGGCAAAATTAAAAGCGCAGGAACAGGTTGACACAAATATTTTGGAACTGGTTTCAAAGGCTCAGCGCTTCAATTTAATCAGCAATAAATTATTCACACCAATAGAGGCGAAGCAGGAACTTGTCAAGCTAATCCAGGATGTCACAACTGATATCAATGTCTCACCACTCAAAGAAGTAGAAGAACTAAAACAGCGCAAGACAAGGTTAATGCTACAAGTTAGAAATCTTGAGAGTTTACAAAGAAATACAGTTAACTATAAATCTGCAGAAGATAAAGACGCAGACAGTTTAAAACCGGTTGCCTTAATCAAAAGTTATTTTGATGACGATATAGTCAAAACCTTCGACCTTAAATATCTCATTGATGGACTAAATAGTAATCTTGAACAGGTAAAGGCAAGCATAGATAATAGAAATTCATTTGTAATGAATGTTCAACGGGAAATAAGTAGCCTAAAAAATGAACTGGCAGAACTGAATGATAGTATCAATTCTTTTCCAGAAGATATTGAAGAATTGAGAGGTGAGGCAACGAAGTATATGTTTATCGGAGAGCTGCAAACCCTTCTCAATCTTTATGAAGAGGCCTCCCAGGGATCCGTGGATGTGACAACACTTAAAAAAAGCGATATTGAGACACAGATTACAGATATAGAATCTCAACTAGAGGATGTTCAGAACAGCCGAACCATACAAATCTCGCTATTAAATGAATTTATAAACAAGGCAAAACATCCTGTTCAAGACATGCTGGGGTCATATAAAGAATACCGAGCTCACTTTAATACTATGTATAAGGTTTTGAACCTGATACCTCCTGGTAGTGGAACTCCTGCGAGTAATATTGGAAGTAGATCCAACCATATGTACATGCACCTGATCATGATGTTTGGCTTTCATGAGCATATGATTAAGAATAATAATAAATATGTTCCTCAGTTTTTAATCTTTGATCAGCCAAGTCAGCCTTATTTTGAAACAGTAACGGGTGAAAGAGTAGACAGTTTAACATTAGAAGATCGTAAAAAGCTCCAAACCGCTTTTAAGATGATGGACGATTTTATCACCGCTATGATTGAAAATTATCAAGCCGATTTTCAGATAATTCTTCTAGAACATGCGCGTGAGGATCAGTGGCAAGGTTTGAAGAATTTTAATTTGGTGGATGATTTTTGGGATGGAAGAGCTTTAGTTATGTAGTTACTCTTTTCGCTAATGGCCTTAATGAAGGAACTTTGCTAAAACCATGAAGCTGAGAAAACTTGGAATGAACTTCGCTCACTAATAACAAACATTAAGACATTCTTGCTTTAACGAGCACTCTTAAAACTCTGCTTGAAGTTAGGATATAAGAACTGTTCGCAAACAAATTTTAATAACTAAAATGAAGAATCTCCGTCAATTACTAAATAATTGGAATAGGTTAAATTAGGCTTTTCGTATTTTTTAACAAGTCTCAAGGTAACATCCTATTAATTTGCAAAATATACTTGTGCATCAATTTTTTTTAGAAAGCTGTGCGTTGATTCTTAAAATTTATGACGAATCATCTCATAAATTGGCTGAAATTTGCCAAACTCTGTAAGGCAAGTTTTAACAATCTCATTAATTGATAATTTTTTATCCCCCATTTTATAATCAATGCCGATGGTGAAATATTGATGAATTTTATCTTTTTTCGTATAGTCAAGGAGTTCTTCAGCATTTGAGAAACTAGTAACCATTCGATTTTCACCAGCAATATCAATCCAGTATTTATCACCCAGTTGGGTTAGCAATGAAAAAAAATGGTCTTTATAGTTCTGATTTTGCATTTGTTCAGCAAAATATTTTCTGTCAACATGCCCAGCTCCAGCTTTACCTGGCATTAACCAAAACCCGACCGATTCGTGATGAATGATAATTTGCAATCGCATGAAATATAGCGGCGTGGTATTATGATCGCCATAGGCTTTGAGTGCAGCCTGATCCCTGCCATATCCAACCCATAAAGAGCGCACATTGGCTTCGTCATGATTTGCAGTATCGATTTGAGAGACCACATACTCATTGATATAATGACTTTCAACATTCCAATTCTTTGGGATTTGCACACTTAAGAGATTCTCCAAGCGGTAGAGTTTTCCTCTAACTCTATTGCGCTCGGCTAAAATATCAGGTGTGTCGTACATTGTTTTGCTGGGGTGGAAGGCCATGAAGTCCGACTTATCGAAAAATTGATTAGTAAAGTTTACCGTATCAAAATCTAAAGTTCCGTTAAGTTTGTCTACTAGGAATTTAAGGTTTTTTTGCTTTTGTACTTCTAATCCTTCATTTAATTCAAATTGGCTCTTATATAGTCCTAAAAAATCTTCTGTTATTGCTTGGGCATCGCCTTCCCACATAGAAAATTGGCATTTCAAATTTTGGATTGTTTCCTCATCGGAAATTTTAACAAATAATTCTTCGTTATCTACCCATCCTCCATTAGTAAAATTGCCTGAGCCGACAAATGCTAACCATTCTCCCGCAATATTAAAAAGATACAACTTTGGATGAAAGAACTTTTTCGTGTAAATCTTCGCGCAAAGTGAGTGATCTAATGTTTTCTGATAAAGAATGTCCATCATAGATGGAGGGGTAGGCATATGAACGCCGACAATAATTTTTATCGTTTCAATACTTTTTAATTGCCGGATTGCAAAATCAAACTTGCTTTGGGTAATCATTCCCACTGCAATATATACTTCGGTCGCTTTAGAAGCGATTTGAGAAAACTCCCAAGAGAATTTCTTAAATGGATTAAATTGATTTGGAGCGGTCATGTTATTTTCCAAATATAGAACTCAGAAATAATAAATACGGATAGTAAGCTTGTCAAATCAATAAATATTTTTTTAACATGAACACTGCAGTTCGCTGGTAAAGTAGATTTTTTGTTCTTTAGCTCTAAGGTGTAGATACACTCAGCATTAATTTGAATTGATCTCCTTCTACACCATAGTTGAGAGTTGCATGTTCTCCATATGCAAAATTTAATCTTCCTCTTGTATTTTCGAGGCCTTGATTAAGACTGGGTATATTTTGAGCCTTATCAATTAGATTTTCAGTCTTTATCTTCAGGATATCATCTCGATAAGTTATTATAACCTTTGCTGGTGAACTAGGGTCCGTGAGTTTTCCATGTTTAAATATATTTTCAATCAAGGTAATAATAACTAGGGGAATAAATTTTACCGAATTCACTTCCTCATCAAATACAAACTGGAGCTGGCGATCACCACCGAATCGTGATAAATGAAGCTTAATCAGATTTTCCGCTTGTTCAATTTCTTTTGCAAGTGGTATTGTATTTTCAAACTCAGAATTGACACTGTATCTCATAACATCAGCTAAAGCCATTACAATCTCTGCAGATTTTGGAGCAGTCTGAAAAAGGTCTTGATATAGGAAATTCAATGTATTGAATAATAGGTGTGGGTTTATCTGAGCTTTGAGGTAGGAGTTTTGGGCCTGATTAAGTTGAATTTCCATATTCTTATTCTTGAGGGTTTGTGAATATATCTTTTCATTAGCCAATTCTTTACTTTTCACTTCCTTTTGATATTCCTTGAAAACATAATAGAGACCAGCAAACCCCATAAATTGCAATGCTCTCCAAAGCACCCTGAAAAAGAACTGCCGGTCCATGAAAATGTCATCTATATTATTCCAACTGGTATGCAGCGTAATCTGTAGGTCTAATAAGAAACTAACCCATAAGTAAACCAGAAATATTAGGGTGGTCCCAAGTGGAAAACGCCATATCCAATTTAAACCTTTTTTGAAGACTTTTGGATAGATGACCTCTCCACACATGTAAAAAAGAAATATGTTCAGCAGGTAATGCGAGAAATAATTTCCAGGCTTTCCGTATTCTCCCGACGCTAAACCAATTATAATAATTTCAGCACTTATGAATATAATCCAGCTATAGATGTGGATTTTAAATGGGCTTATCTTCTCAATTATTTTTTTCATCACGGTTATAAGAGGTTCCTGTGTAATTGTAATTGTGCCCTGCGTAATAACTTTTTTGGGGCCAAGTAATGAAGCTAGTTTCATAAAAAAAACAACTATGAAACAACTTCAAAAACGGTTGAAACGCAAGACAGTATTTGTTTTTCGTTCAGTAAGGAAGGATCATGTTAACAGTACAGATCCTACAACAACCAGTATCATTATCATATCTAATGGTACACGTTTGCATCCTGCGCATTAAGCGTATTTAAATCACAACCGGCCGGTTACTATTGTATTTTCCTCTAAGTGTTTTAACAATTTTTGTTTATAAAACTCTGTCATTTGAAGTTTATGTCCACTATCCAGATGAACCAAGTTCCCGTTTGTCATCTCAATTTTCTTTGCATTTATGACAAACGATCGATGTATTCTGAAGAAAGCATCATTTTTGAAAATTTCCTCCACCTCATGTAAAGTAAGGTAAACCAGGGGTTCACTTTTGGTCGTTACCATTTTTACATAATTGCCCGCACCCTCGAAATACACAATATCTTGTTTCTTGACTCTAGTAAGCTTTGCTTTTTCGCCAGTCTTAAAGAATAGCGAGTTTTTTAAGCATTTGTGAAGTCTAGGTAAATCCTGTTCAATAATCTCCATAACGGTCTGACTGAACTTGGCTTGCTTGACCGGTTTTACCAAGTAATGATTGGCCCTGACGTCAAAGGCCGTAAGTGCGTATTTTTCATAGGCACTTACGAAGATTATACTTTTTGTTTTTTGCCGTAATGATACTGCCAGCTCCATTTGCAACCGCATGGCAGGCAAAAGCTTTTAATCAATTGGAGGGACAGATTGGAACACTGAAAGTATTTATTTCCAGACTTGCAACCAAGGAAACGTTTTGGGTATTTTCGGGTGATGATTTCAATCTGAAGATTTCTTCGCTGCAGGAACCATCAATTTTGGTGCTGGCAAATGACCCAAATACCCAGAATATTAATTCAGCCTGCTATTCAGTGGTGCTGAACAGGCTTACCCGTCTTATCAATTCCAAGGGCAATCGTCCCTCTGCATTGATCATTGATGAGCTTCCAACACTGTTCGTTCACCGAATAGAGAATCTCATCGCAACGGCCAGATCAAATAAGGTAGCGGTTTTGATGGGACTTCAGGAGCTGCCACAGTTTCAGCAGCAATATGGTAAAGATACCGCCACTACCATCACTTCGGTAGTTGGAAACGTACTGTCTGGTTCGGTAAGAAACAAGGATACTTTGGAATGGCTGGAGCGCCTCTTCGGGAAAGTCAAGCAACAATCAGAAAGCCTTTCCATCGACCGGACGAAAACCTCTGTGTCGCTATCAGAGAAACTGGAACCGTTGATTCCAGCGGGTAAGATCGCATCGCTAAAGGCAGGTGAACTCGTAGGCATGCTGGCGGCAGATGCTGTCGAAGATTATACTGGTAAATACGAAACTTCTGCAATCAACTGCAGGGTGAATCTGGATATGGATTCCATTGCCATAGAAGAGCGGTCGTACAGGCCGATGCCGATCTACTATGATTTTGATGGTAAAAAAGATCAAATCTTAAAAGATAACTTCATGCGTATCAATGAAGAGATTAGTCTACTCGTCAAGCGCTTCAAGTCTGAGGGAACCAAAGCTGAGCAAGTACCCAACTCTTCGATGTCCGGAGGAATGAAAAGGTAAATAATCGAAATTTTTAAATCCAATTTCTATGCAAGAACTAACCGGTAAGCTGGTGGCCATCAATCCATCGCTTAGCAATGATCCGTCCTTTAGACAGGGCCAAATCGGGATTATAGCTATGTCCGATTTGAAATCCGATACCATCAGCGTGGGCTTTTCTTCCGGCGAGATGGGGAAGTATTCTTCGGGAGCACTACTTGTGCTTAAAGATAAATCAGAACTCTATCAGGATATCATGACTGGCGTTAAGGGTATGGACAGCGATACCTTCAAGCAGTTGCTGGACATCAATATGAAACAGGAATATGCTGATTTTAGCCATCTAGCAGCCGCAATGAAGATAGCGCTTGAAAATCCGGACGCATTAAGGCACAGTACAATTTCTTTGGAGGATCATCTCTCGAAGAGCCAAGCCAATGAGGTCAGCTATGAAACGGCTTTTGAACGCTAGGGTTATTGTTTCAATATTTTTCTTTTTTTTCTTTTCACCATACACCGTCATTGCACAGTTAGCGATGCCGCTGAATTTGATGAAGATAAATAGCGTCTTTGGGAAAAGGATTCATCCCGTTACACATCACATCGATTTTCATCGTGGAATTGACTTGTACGCAAGGAACGAGCCCGTGTATGCATTTTTCTCGGGAAGGATATCCGAAATAGGTTTCAATCCAATCTTGGGAAATTTTATTAGGATTGAAAAAAACGGACTTCAGTGCATTTATGGCCATCTGTCGATTTTACTGGTGAGAAAAGATGAGCAGGTCCTATCCGGTGATGTGGTAGCTATTACTGGAAATACGGGCAGAGTAACTGGTGAGCACCTGCATTTTGCGCTAAAAATTGGGGCTACTTATCTCAACCCCGTCCTTTTCATAGGCCGTTATTACCAGCCCAGCAGAAATAAACTAAATATTATGGAAAATACAGCAAACTTAAGTTTGCGGCAAAAACTTGAACTGCTTGTAATGATGGAAGAAGTTGCACTCAGTGAGCAGGAAGCTTTGCTCTATGGCGTTGACTTCGCGGACAGGGAGGATCCAGAAGATGAATAAGAAAGAGATCAGTAAGCCAATGCATGTCCAGGTCGCAGAAAAAGTTATTGAGGCTTTAAAGGCGGGAACAGCGCCATGGCAAATTCCTTGGGATGCTGGCGGAACCCCTTTTGTACTTCCTTATAACCTGCAGAGTGGCAAGCGCTACAGGGGAATAAACTCACTTTCCTTATTGATGAGTGGACGGGAGGATCCTAGATGGATGACCTACAAGCAGGCAGAAGAAAGTGGTCTTCAAGTGCGCAAAGGCGAAAAATCCATGATGATACAGTTCGTAAAAACCTCTGACGAGCGTACCAAACGCGATGCCTCAGGAAAGGTATTGCATGATGAACTGGGGAAACCAATAAAGGAGAAAATGTTGCTCTCCCATGCCATTGTTCGTAATGCCCATGTTTTTAATGCAGAGCAGATTGAGGGAATACCAAAACTGGAACATGAAAAGCCTAGGGGGCAATGGGAACCCCTCGAGCGTGCCGAAAAACTCATTGCCTCTTCCGGCGCTATCATTAATCATGCGAATTCAGCAGCTGCCTATTATGATCCCAGAAAGGATTCCATTACGGTTCCACAAAAGGAATGGTTTTCACATGGTCACAAGTATTATGCGACACTACTACATGAACTCGGTCATTGGACTGGACATGCAGACAGGTTGAACCGCGACATGGGCAAAGGTTTTGGAACCGAAAGTTACGCCAGAGAGGAACTCAAAGCTGAAATAGCCTCCATGCTCCTAGGACAGGAACTGAATATAGGGCATGATCCCGGACAGCACTATGCTTATGTGGAAAGCTGGATTTCGATCCTTGAGGATAATCCTTTCGAGATATTTTCAGCCTCGATGGACGCCGAGCGAATTTTTGGCTACGTCATTGGCCTGGAAAAGGGGAAAGAGTTATCGGTAGCCGATAGTGAACTGAACGCACTGAAGACACCTTCCAAAACAGTAAATTATTTAACCACCGGGGATAAAATTCAGTACAATGGCTCAGTATATGAAGTGCTGGGGCGCTTAAAACAGGGGCGCCTGAAAATGCAGGAAAGCCTTAACGGCAATGCATTTACCCTTTCCCCACAGGACAAACTTTTCGGCGCCCTTTCCTTTTTGAAAGCACAAGGGGTTAAGGAAGAATCTCAATTGAATGAGCGCTTGAACAACAACAGGTCAGATGACCACTCTACAGAAATAAATAGATAGAAGCACTATGGAAAAATTAATGATCCAGGAAGCTTTGCCAGTTGCAGAACTTTCTAGACTTGGACTATATGAAAACGGCAAACATTTGCTTTCCCCGGAAGACATAACTGCCCTGCTCGCTGGAAGACGAACTTCTCTTATCAACCTTCAAAATCTGATTGGTGAGGCTTTTACGATAGAAAGCCTGGACGTAAAACTATCAATTCATTATAGTGAGCGGTGGGGAGATGAAATTATGCTCCATCCGATTTACAAAGAAATTAAGTTGGCAAAGGGGATGAGCGAGGAAGAACTTTGGCCTATCTTAACAGGTGAACAAACCAATCTGGTGAAGAGTGTGCATGAGGCAGAAACAGGTAACGAACATACTCTTGTGTTTGAATATGATGCAGAAACAAAGGAATTCATCTCTTATGACCCCTTACTAATCAAAGTTCCTTACGCAGTAAATGGTGAAAAACTTAATCAAAAGCAGCAACAGGATTTCTCGCAGGGAGTGATAGTTGAGCTTGCAGATGGAACCAAATTTCAGTACCGGTCCTCTATTCCCAAAGGAATTGCTTCAACTCGTTCGGCTTTAATCTTGGCGATGTCTGGTACAGCGGATTCACCAAGCTTTCTTATCGAAAATCTGGTGCCATTGAGATTGTCCCAAGTTCAAGAACATCCTTTTTCACCAGCATTTGAATCGGCATTTATCGAGATGAGAAAAACAGAAGGACTGCATTCCGAGGAAAAGTCACGCGTGGAGCTCGATGAGCTGAAAAATGATTATCATAGTCCCCTGGGTCTGGGAACATCTAGATAACCAGAACATTTGTGGACAGCAAACACTGGATTTTACTCCCATGTCCCAACGGACCTTCCTGAAGTGAGGGTTGTTGTGGCATATCTTTTCTATGAGAAAGGGGATGTCCCAAATGAGCTTTTCAATCTAAGACTATCAAGCAGCCTTAGTATTGCATTGGTTGTTGTTGGTTTTTGTCCTTCAGAGACAACTCTTCTTGCAATAGCTGAGTGCTTTCCTAATGCCAGATTCAGGACAGCTTTCGGTAAAGATCTCCCGGCACGGGTACTGGCCTGCAGGATCTGTTTATGGATTAAGAAAAGAGATGCCAGTTTTTGGCTTGTCTTGGGCCGTATTCATTTTCGATACCTTTCAAAAGAGTTTTCTTGCCCTGAAGAAGTATTTTCAGTAAATAGATTTTGCAGAATCACAGGCTTCAGGACTACTTTGAGCGTTTATATTTAATTTTTTATTGTAATGATTCCCGAAGCATTTAAAGAGAATCAATGCGTCAACATTAGTGTGTTCGGTTTCGATGTAAAGGTCGACTATGTATATCACTGGCCTGTGCGCAGATCTGATGGAAAGGAACCATTGGCTGTACATATTGAATTCCACTCAGATTCGAAAGTAATCTCCTGTACTGGTTATAAGTCTCATTTTCTTTTATCTGCTTTTTTAAAAGACTGCGGATACACCTCCATAGAGGAACTCTGCACTGCTCTTGGAGAATATCTGGCGAAAGAAAATGGTTACGAACCTAGAGAACCCGAGCAGCAGCTCAGTCTTTTTTAATTTTTAACAATCATCAATTTACGATCATGAATGAACAAAATTTAGAATATCTTAAAAAAAGTCTGGATTATCTTGGCTTTGGAACAAAGCTTAACGATGTCCTTGAATCTGCAGTTTCTAGGGAAATTCCTGCTTTTACCCTTGGTGTGAACCAAAGTTACACGCCCGCACAATCAAAAAAGGGTCAGCTTGCAGGCAGTGACCAAATGCGGGTGATGCTAAACTTCAACCGCTCCAAACAGAGCGATATGTATTTTTTGAACGATTACCAGGTTACACTGCTTAAAGCAGGAAGTACATTGCCTATCAAGCAGGTATTTGATTTGGAGAGAGACAATCGAATCACGGCACTGCAAGCCTATAAACTGTTATCCGGAAATTCATTGGAACGGGATGTGTATTCAAAGAGCGAAAATGGAGAGGCAGCAGAAAAGAAAAAGGTTTGGTTCAAGCTTAATCTGGATGTTCAGGATGCCTATGGGAACCACCCACTAAAAAAGTTTTATCCCGAGTTCAATTTTGACCTGTCACAGTCTATTGACAAATATCCATTCAGAGGGTTAAATGAATTGGCGAAAGAGGGCATGATGCGCGTTTTGAGGAATGGAAATTTAGCTCAGGCAGAAATGATTATCGGAAAAAAAACTGTTCCAGTCTTAATTACTGCCAATCCCCAGTTCAAGGGGCTTGATGTGTACGATAAGTCCATGAGCATTATCAGACAGGATGAAATTTTCCCCAAAAAAGACCAGGAGCTAAAAGATGCTGGTATGGAAGGAAAAAAAACTGAAATAGAAAGTAATATCAATGCGGCAAATGTAGAGGACCGCTTTCCATGGGAAAATGAGCGGGAAGCCGGCTCAGAAGAACAGGAAATAGGCAGATAGTTTTAATGTCCGCAGATGAGAGAAACTAGTGGCAAAATAAGCAGGATCCAGGTAAAGGGTATCTAAGGCTATATTTACCCGAAGAGCATAGGCTCTTCGGGTGCCTCACGCTTTTTGGATATCTTGATGCGGGCCGGCCTTTGGGTAAAATACTTGAAGTATGTGCAAGCAAGAATGCCTCAATACAGGCAATAGCTGGGAAAATTTCAAATTAAATTACACCTTTAGCGAAAACGCTGGTTTTATCTAAACGATGACAAGCTCATTATCCACTGGGTTTGCCATCGTTTATCTGTTTATATTTCTAAAATTTTATCAGCACCTTGCCAAAAGGTCTTTGCTCAATAAGATATTTTTGCGCCTCTGCAACTTGCTCGACATCAAATACCTTGGCGATTAAAGGGCGGATTTTTCCCGATTTGAATAATGGAATTAACTCTTTCCATCCTTCGTTTTGTGCATCGCGATCAAACCATCCGTTCAGGCTGGCTCCACGCATCTGTAGCCCCTTCCACACGAAATCGGTAATCTTTGCATTAAAGTCGGTCCCGGCCGAATAGCCTATGGCGACTAGAATTCCGTTTCTGCCAAGTGAATGAATGGCCTCACCGGTCAATGCTCCTCCTAAACTATCAATAACGATATCGACCCCTTTGCCTTCAGTAATCCTCAACACACCATCACTGATGGTCTCCTTAGACAGATCAATAACGTTTTCAATGCCCAGGTTTCTCGCATATTCTGCTTTCTGTGCGCTTCCGGCAGTAGAAATGACAATTGATGCACCCATTGCCTTTGATAGCTGGATTCCCGCATTCCCAACCCCGCCGCCAACACCTAGCGAGAGTACACTTTTGCCAGGTTTAAAATCTGCCTTATTCAGGCATGCTTTTGCTGAGAAAAAACTCACAGGGAAAGCTGCGGCTTCTTCAAAGGAAATATCTTCTCCGATAGCGATAACATCGTCAGACTCCAAAGCAAGGTATTCCTGCCAAACGCCATTATAATAGATCCCCCGCACCTGGCCATCCTTTCTAAAGCAAGATATCATTACCCTGGTTCCCTGCGGAAATTGTGCGTTTCCAGACACTACAATACCGGAACCTTCATTCCCCAGAATTATCGGATCGCTTTTGGCACGCAAAAGACCTAACCGAACGCTATTGTCTACGGCATTGACTGCGGCAAACTCTACTTTAACAAGCAACTGCCCCTCTAAAAGTTCTGGCTTAGGTTTGTCCAGAACCTGCAAGACATCATAATCCCCATTTTCCTTAAATTCTATTGTTTTCATCAGCGTACGTTTATATAGTGAAATTTATTACTTCCGGCAATGAGCAGCCTAATTCTACTCAAAGTTCGTCAATCCCAAAAGGCCATAGATGTACGGAACAGGTTAAATGTTGGACAGATAATCGAATATGCAGTTTTGGTTAGGATTTTTAACAAGGCTGCTCATGGATTGCTCTTGTGAACTTTCGTTTCCAGGAAATTGAGATAAACGGTAAAATAGAAATTATTGATGTGAATGGACTTCTCCAAAGCAGGATAATAGACATGGTATGGCCTGTGCAATAATTGAAAAAAGTACCCGAGAACAAATGAAAGTTTTGAAAATACCCTTTTGAGATTTTCCAGGGAAATGGGAGGTGGAACATCCTATTTGCTTAAATCCATCAATCGGTACTTAAATGTTCTGATTGGGTTAATTTCATCGACCACAGGATAACAACTTTTGGAGGCGTAGCATCTCAGGATGTATAAAAACAGTAGAAGGTTATTTTCTGTCCGAGCGGTTTGCCGAATTGAAAGAAAGTTTAAGAAAAAAAATACAACAAGCGAAGGCTATGAGGAAACCTAATATTGACTCTATCGCGTTTGAAGCTGAAAAAAGTGCCCCAGTTGAGACTGTACAGGTAAAAATAAACAACAAAGCTAATTTCATTTCAGTTTTAATTGAATTCAACGCGCTCTTAGAGTTGGAGCATGCTAAAGTGATGGTAAAAATATGGATGGCCCGAGTCAGACCATCCACTCTTGGTTTAGCGGATATATTCGCTTACAAACTAAGGCGCCAACCCCGCTTATGGTTGTGCCGATCAGCCCTTGATAAACTCCAGGATATCTCTATTGATTATCTCCGCCTGGGTTGTAGGCATCCCATGTGGAAATCCCGGATAGGTGATGAGCTTGCCATTTTTCAATAATGCAGCAGCCCTTGGTGCTTGTCCCCAAGGGACAATCTGGTCATCCTCTCCATGCAATACTAAAACGGGAATTTCTACTGACTTTAGCTGCTCAGTGAAATCAGACTCAGAAAATGCCTTGACACCTTCGTAATGTGCCAATACTGAGCCCATCATTCCCTGGCGCCACCAATTGTGCTTAATTCCTTCAGATACAACAGCGCCCGCTCTGTTCCAGCCATAGAAAGCCATCGGGAAATCATAATAGTACTGTGTTCTATCAAATCCTGTACCTTTTCGGATATCGTCGAAGACAGCGATAGGCACGCCCTCTGGATTAGTTTCTTTTTTAACCATTATCGGCGTGATAGCACTAATCAAAACTGCTTTTGCAGCTCTGGCTTTTCCAAGTGTAGCTACATATCTTAAGGCTTCACCACCACCTGTTGAGTGTCCGATGTGAATAGCATCTTTAAGATCCAGCGCATCCGCGAGTTCAGCAATATCTGAAACATAGGTATCCATATCGTTGCCATTTGCACTTTGTCCCGATCGGCCATGACCACGTCTATCGTGGGCAATTACCCTATATCCTTTTTGTAAAAAGAACATCATCTGCGTATCCCAGTCATCAGATGACAAAGGCCAACCGTGATGGAATACGATTGGCTGTCCTGTTCCCCAATCCTTGTAGTAGATCTCTGTTCCGTCTTTTACTTTGATAGTACTCATAGCTTTTTAGTTTTAAGTTTATACATTTATTTTTAAGTGTTCTAAAAAATCTCATCATAAGATTCTTAAATATCTCCTGCTGATAATGACAGGTTGTTTACTGAAGCCAAAATCCATGCCTTGTCGTAAGTATCTGATTTTCAGTTTTTTGTTGTTTTTATTTTATTTTTATATTGGCGATATATGGTAAATGTATCTTGTGTGAAACGGCCTGTCGCTTCCGGTGTGCTATAATCAGAGGTTTGAGCCTGATTATCTCTTATTCATCCAAAAAAACAGAGCTATAACCAAAGCCGCAAATGGTGGGGCTCCTGATGAACCATACCTCTTATTCTTTAACACATACATCTTCATTGACTTTTAATATTGGATTTTTGTCTTTAAAAAAATGCTATGGAAACTGCAATTAGAAAAAGATCATTTCTTGAATTCCTACCGATAAGCTTTTTTGGGGGGGTGATGGGGATTACTGGCTTGAGTTTTTGCTGGCGACTGGCGCACAACTACTGGCCCGTTCCATCAGCGATCAGCAAAGTCATAGGCTTTCTTGCCATTGCAGCATTTGTAGTGTTGAGTATCGCTTATCTGCTAAAGCTTTTTAAGTTTAGGGCTATCGTACAGACTGAATTCTCAAACCCCGTATCGGTAAGCTTTTTTGCGACCTTTATCATTTCCCTACTTTTATTGCCTGGCGTTATCAAACCCTACTTTCCAGATCTTTCTTTTGCAATCTGGCTTATTGGGGCTATAATGATATTCTTTTTTGCAATTCATGTTATACGGAAATGGCTCGACAACCAGCAATCGGCAGAGAATGCTATGCCTGCCTGGATTCTTCCGGTGGTGGGTACTTTAGATGTTCCTATCGTAGGGAGCTCCTTCGATGTACCAGGAGCGAGAGAAATCTGTTTTATCTTTTTTGGGATAGGCATCGTCTTTACCTTAATTTTGTTTCCGGTCATTTTATCAAGGTTGTTTTTTCAACCTCAGCTTCCCACGCTCATGCAACCGACCATGTTAATCCTTACCGGACCATTTGCCCTTGCCTTTTCCGGATATTCAGCTCTTAATGGCGGCCAAGATATGCTTAGTACTGTATTCTTTTATTTTAATATTTTTTTGCTCTTCATCCTGATCAGCAAAATTGCATATATTCCAAAGTCCTGCCCATTTAGGGCAACCTGGTGGTCTGTAAGCTTTCCGCTAGTTGCGATTACTATTTCAGCGCTACGTTATTACCAGACCCATAACGAATTTGCTCATTTTATTCTGGCAGTTTCGTTGCTCGCCCTTAGCACGGTAGTCATTTGCTACCTCATATTCCAGTCCTTATTCAGGATTTTCACTGATACATTTGACAACTAGGTTAGCTCGCAAACATTTATCTAACAGAAATTCACACCGAAATGGAAGAAAATAGATTAAAAGCACCTTTGGCCGACCACCTTGCCAATGAGCGAACATTTCTTGCCTGGGTTAGGACTGCCATCGCCATCATGGGCTTTGGTTTTGTTGTCGTAAAGTTTTCGATATTCATCAAACAGATATCATTAACAATCGGCCGCCCGCCGCAGGGCCAGTCGAATGTAAATTCTTACCTCATTGGTATTTCTTTAGTAGCCTTAGGATCAGCAATCATCATTTTCTCTTATTTCCGTTACATCACAACTGCTGAGGCTATAAATAAGGGCACTTACTACAATCCGCAGTTACTGATAAAAATGCTTGCATTAGCAATTTTTATAATAAGCTTAGGCCTTCTGTATTATCTTTTGCTTTCGGTATAGCTGAATGATTTTTCAAGGTAGGGTGATTGTGACCTGTTTGGCATCGGAAACATCACCTGATAGAATTTCGAACTTGATGCCTTCCAACTCCAAAGATCCGTTTACAGCTGATTTTGCCCCCTCACCGGAAATGAGCTCAGCAAGTGTGAAATATTTCTGTTCATAAGATCTTAACCAGCTAAGGGATAATTTTTTCCTGATGCGTTGCAAATGGATAAAACCATCCGCGACCCAAATGTTGGCTGATTTTGGATAGAAATAGGACGAGTAATCTTCGAGTTCAGGAATATCTCCGAAGATAGCCTCCATGATGTCCTGCATCGTCAGTATTCCAATATAATGCATCTCATGGCTCACCAACGCGAATTTTTTCATATCCCTGTTAAAGTCTGTGAAAATTGTCCAGATGGGTGTTTCCTTTCGAACCGAAAAAATACCAATTATGCAGTCCTGCCATCTGGCGCTACTGTTCAAAAGAAAGCTTTTTGTCTCCAAGATACCAATGATGTCACCCTGACTTTGATGGCATACCGGAAAATTAGAATATGGACTCGATTTAATGAACTCATGAACCTGCTCCCTTGACCAATGTGCTTCTACTTTTGCAATAATTTTAATAGGCTTCATTATACGGCCTGCAGTCAGGCTGTTTAAAGTGAAGACATTCTGGTGAAGCCAAAGCTGCTCCTTTTGAAGGGTACCTTGCTGATAGGCAGTCCCCAGCATGCGTCGGAGTTCCCGTTCAGATATATTTTTTTTATTTCCGCTTTTAATGTGAAGCAAGCCCAGGATTTTATGGGTAGAGAAAGTGAGGACCTTGATGAACGGGAAAGCAAACTTGGCAAACCAGCTCAACGGTGTAGCCACCCAGAGCGCAGTTTTTAAGGGTACTTGCAAGGCGATTGATTTAGGTACAAGTTCCCCGAAAACAATCGATGCATATGTAATAAGACCTACGCCAACGACGAGCGAGATGACGTCTGAAAAAGCATTTCCAAATCCTATATATTCCAGCAGTTTCTTTATCTCCTGCGCCGCTACACTTCCTCCATAAATTCCCTGCACAAGCTCCAGCAATGTGCTGCCCACTTGGATTGTGCTGAGAAATTCCTCAGGATTTTTAATCAGGGCCAGCGCTTTTTTAGCCCTTTGATCATTGCGCAGGTTGTCCTCCTCTAACTCATTTTTGCTTACCGATACCAAGGCCATTTCAGCAAGGGAAAAATAGCCGTCAAGCACGATAAGAATAATGATAATCAGTGCAGTCATCGTATTACGGCATAACAGCCGCTTTTTGGGTAATGATAAACGATTTCCTTTCTTCTCGTAGTGCTATGCTAGTGTTCCTATCCGCCTGAAGATCTTTACCCAAAAAGCGGGAATGTTGATACTCATCGCCAACTGTACCTTGCACAACCTCTAGACTTATCACATCTGCAGGTACTATCCCCCCAAACCATTCTGCATCGCTTTTGCTATTCCAGCTCAACAAAAATAACATCCCTCCCTCCTTTGGGGACGACTGTCTTCTGGCATTTTCAAGCGCCGCCTCATTTCCATAGAGGACACTTTGAGTCTTTTTCTTTTGGTTTGATAAGGAGGTAATAACGCTCATGTTTGCTATTTGCTTGATGAATATTTGCGCAGCACTGTCTTTAACTGATTTCACTCCGACCTCGTCCTGTCTTCTGCATCCATGGCTGGTAAGCAGCAAGAATAAAATAATCCCCATTCTGATCTTGTCCATATCCTAGAATTTTAATGGCTTTTTAAATACATAATCACTGCCTTTAACAGGGATGTGGCAATTTATGCACTCGCTTGCATAACCCATATTCTTTCCATAGGGCAATAGTGCCATAGTCTTAAACCTGGCCCATCCCCAGCCGGCTGTGGATGAATACTTTTTCTCCTTGATCATAAATTCTACCTGCTTAAAGCTTCCGGTAGAAACCATTCCTGCCGAATCCAAAATCCGATCCCACATCACTTTCGCGAGCACCGTTCCTTGCGGCCAAGGGTTAGTCTGATTATCTCTGATGGCCTTCACTGCCACAGGGTTTCCAAAAATGATACGCAGGGAGTTGTTGTCTAATCGGTCTGTAATATTGATAACTTGCCAGTCCCGGTAATCTTTATCATAAGGGATGCCAGTCAGGGTTTTAGGAAGCGATTTTCCTCCCGGGCGTTTGGGCACCCAGTTCTTAAACTGAAACTCGGCATCTTTGATCAGCTCTGCATTCGCGGGGCGATTTTCGAGTAGTCCCGATACATAATCTCTCAGAATTTTTACCTCCTCAGAGGAAATCTTTGCCCTGTGATGCATAAAAATATACTCGCCTGGAGGCATGCTCCCAAGTTCAATCTGATTTAAAATCTCGAAAAATTTTCCCTTCTGTTCACCCTTTCCCATCAGACCCCATGCTGAAAAATTCAGGACCGCCCTGCCATTCTTTATATCCTCAACGACCTTTGAATAGACCGGCTGCAAGTAATCAAACCAAGAAAGCTTAGTCTGGTTCGAATGGCAGTCATAACAGGATTTCCTAAATATTGCAGCTACACGCTCGGGGCCTGAGAATTCTGAACTTGGTAGGGGAGTATCCAACGGAGGCCTTACTGCCTGTAGTATCGCAAATGCTACGCCTATGGCGACCATTACCTTTAATGTTCTATATTTTCCGATATTCTTTTTCTCTTGTATACTTGCTACGCTTTCAAACAGTTTGATTATCCTAACTTTGATATCAAAGGCTAATCTGGGTGGCTAGGGTAAAAGTTCCTTTGCAAGAGGCCTGCACATCTGCGGTTACAATTGGGCGGGTCTGGTACTTAAAGGAAATTTTTGCATGATGGCCATCCAAGTAAAGATTTCCACCAGCACTCCATGAACTAAAGATCTCACTTCCATATCGCTCAAATTTTTGAAGACTAAGCTCCGCAAATGGCTGAATTCGTATCTTTGGAAGCCAATCTTTTGGTAGAAGCAGTCCTGCCTGTGTAAACCAGGTCTTCCCAGTACCAATAACCGGAACAAGGTTTCCAAAGCCAGCCTGGGATACCTGCCCTAAATAAGCCGGATCCTGTGCAGCATTCAGATTCATTATCGAAACATTTCTTAGGTAGTTGGGACCGAAATCATAATTATAGAAAACACTATATCCGGTAAAGGCCATTTTTTTTGCGCCCCCGAACGGCATATCCACAAATGCATCTACCCCCCAAAGATTAATATCGTGCCTAATAAAAGATGAAGTTATTGAATTGCTCTCTTGGGTAACAGTTCCCTCGCGGCTTGAGTAATATCCAGCTCCAAGGTTAAAAACTTTTTTTTCTCCCAGGTAAGTACCTACGGTGTAGGGCAGGAAGTTACTTTCCTTCTCCAGGAACTGCCAGCTGGCGTATCCAGTAGTGGACAATTTGCCAAGTGCGTTGTTATCAACTGCAAAGTTGATCTCCCTTCCATCGCCAGGGGCTACAATAGGGGAGGATAGCACCGTGAAGGGTTTGTTTATGGCCCATCTGTAAGATAGCTTCCCAATGTTTCCTTTAAAATAAATGCCTATCTGCCTGGCGAACTGATCTGATAGATCTACCAACGGCCAATTTACCAATGGTACGTCCAGGGCAAGATAGGAAGAGGAACTCGATGTTGTCATCCGGCTGATTCCCATCCAATAATGTAACCCAGTTCCTATATAGAGTGATGCTTTTCTCGGCTCCTTGCTTTCTGCACCCCTGTCGGGGAAAACTGCATACTCATTCCACAGCTCATGTAAATATAATATCGGTTTTTTTCCTAAAGTTCCATTAAATGTTGCTCCACCATTGCCACTATTTCCACCTCCGGCAGATCCGCCGCTGGAAATAGTCTGGTTGTCGATACCGATGTTTGCCAATACCAGGTATCTGCTGCCAAGCTGACTGTAAGTAAGAAACCTGAACTGTCGCAGGCTAAAATCCGTCACATTATCTTGCGCTATTCCATTGATCAGCGTACCCGGATTAAGTTCTGTGCTCCTTGCCCAAAAGGTTGCCCAGGTACTGAACTGGATATACTTTCTACCGGTACTGTCGAGCTTTACCCGCATGCCTTCCTTAAATTCCGGCCCTGGGCTCTGCGCGCTTAGCTTGGGACAAACCGCAAAGAAAATTAGGCCAAGCAAACATGTTTTGAAAGGATTCATAATAAGAACGTTAAGGAGTTAAGCTGGTTTTTTGTTTTTTACCGCACTGCCCGTCTCTTTGAGCAAAAGCGCTCCGAAAAAGGCCAGTATCAATGTGATCAGGAACAATATTCCGGCTTGCTGAAAATGGGCTTCGGGATCCTGGGAAACACCCAACGTCTTGCCAAAAAGCTTGGCAAAGATTGGACCGATCATGGCGGTGATGCTAAAGGTTATAAAGTTTTGTGCACCCGTTGCACTTCCCTTCACCTCATCGGGATTTGCTTCTTTGATTACCGAATATGGTATCATCGCTGCGCCTGATGCCGTACCAAATATTAGCATAGTAATCATCACAGGCATTAGCTGTGGAAGAAAAAGGAGCTGGCAGTATGCGCAAAACATGACTACAACGGCAAGCTCAAGCACGGGTTTTCTTCTTCCAATCTTATCGGAAATCCATCCCAAAAGTGGGCAGCCAATAACCCAGCCCATAGGAACCATTGCGCATGTCAATACAGCCTGATGGTAGTTTAATGCCCGATCCTGCTGAAAAAACGCCACCCCCCAGGTCATTGCAAAAATGGTTGTTGGCGCGAACAATAATCCAGATATGATGCCTGTAAGATAGGACTGGGGGTTCTTGAAGACTATTCTATATGGTGCAAAGATTCCCTTAACTCCACCTGCGTCCCGAATGATGCTTTCTCTTGGCGTGATGATATAGAGCAGCACACAGATCACCGTGGCAATCACTCCAGAATAAATCCAGAAATCCTTTATTGTAAGTCCAGCCTGAATCATTGGCGCAATTACAAACTGTCCGGCAGATCCTCCCAACATGCCCATACATTGGGTAAAGCCAATGGCTGTAGCCAGATATTTGGCCTTAAAGCCATGTGAGGCCAAATACACGCAGCCAGTAAAAGCGAACGCAGAACCCATTCCCTGTAGTAGCCTGCCAATATCACCGGTAAAAGCATCAGATATACTAAAAATGAAGCATCCCAGGGCCAAAATCAAGCAACCAGCTGCAATTGCAAACTTTCCCCCAAACCGGTCCAATGCTATGCCTGCAATCAGGCTGGTAATAGCATAGGTGTAATAATATGTTCCCAAGATAGCACTCAGCCTAAGGCTGTCTACATTAAAATTCTCAGCCAATTCTTTCAGCATCACTGCCGGAGCAGATCGCGCGACATATTCCACAAAATAGAACAAGCAGCCAAGTACCCAGGCTATTATAAATAGCCTGCTCAGATTTCTTTGCCCTGTTGTATTATTTCTCTCTTCCATAAATTTAAGTTTTTAATCAAAGATTTCCGGAAGGTGCTTGTAGTTACCCTTAACAGTATCCAGTACATCCTGAAACTTTCCTCCAAGCATCATCTTAGTCATTGACACTGCCATGCCTGTCACCATTTTAAGCTCTATTTTCGGAGGCAGGGAAAGCGCCGCTGGGTCGGTTATTACATTTACCAATACTGGCCCCGAGTAATCGAAGGCTTCTTTCAACCCAGATTCAAGTTTTTGGGGATCATTAATCGTAATTGCCCTGATGCCCATACTCTGAGCCACCAGCGAGAAGTCAGGATTGACCATATCTACCTGAAAATCTTCCAGTCCCTGTACTTCCATTTCCAATTTTACCATGCCAAGAGAACTATTGTTGAAGACAATCATTTTGATAGGTAGCTGATACTGTTTGATCGTTGCCAAATCGCCCATCAACATTGAAAGCCCACCATCTCCGCACAAGGCTACGATCTGGTGATCAGGTCTGGCGAGTGATGCACCAATTGCATGGGGCATCGCATTGGCCATCGATCCATGAATAAATGAACCGATCATTTTTCGCTTTCCATTTGCCTTTATGTATCTGGCGCTCCAAACATTGCACATCCCCGTATCGCAGGTGAAAATTGCATCTTCAGAGGCAAAATCGTTGATTAAAGAGGCAACCGCTTCAGGATGTATCCTATCAATCTTGCCTTTATCCTTAACATAAGTCTGTAAATGCTCCTCGACTTTTTTATAAACGTGAAGCTGTGCATCCAGAAAACTGCTGTTAGATCTTCCCTCCACCAGGGGTATAAGCGCCTGCAGACTTGGCGCAATGTCTCCATGTAAACCCATATTAAGTTTTGTCCGTCTTCCCAGATTCTCCGGCTTAATATCAATCTGCACTATTTTTTTGCCTGTAGGATAGAACTGGGTATAAGGAAAATCGGTTCCCAAAAGTATTACAAGGTCACTCTCATGCATAGCATGGTAGGCGGAGGGTAGGCCCAGCAGACCTGTCATGCCAATCTGAAAAGGGTTGTTGGGCTCTATTGCCATTTTTCCCCTGAATGAAAAACCCACGGGTGCCTTCAATTTTGCGGCAAGTTCCACGACCTCATCATGGGCATCTGCAGCACCTATTCCACAAAATATGCATATCTTCTGTGATCCATTGATAAGCTTTGACAAGGCTTCAAGCTCTTCGGTCGCCGGTACAATGGAGGACTTGGGGAAATAATTTTCAAGCGAAGAATCAATCCCAGCCTTTTCCAATGAGGCTACATCACCTGGAAGCCCAAGGACAGCCACACCCTTTTTATGATAAGCATGCTGAAGGGCTGCCTGTGCCATTCTTGGCGCCTGCGCCGCAGTATTGGCGACCTGGGTATAGTGACTGCAGTCATCGAAAAGCTTAATAACATTTGTTTCCTGAAAGTAATCACTTCCAAATTCGCTGGTAGCACAAGTCGCAGCGATCGCAAGCACAGGCGCTCCCGAACGATGGGCATCGTAAAGCCCGTTCACTAAGTGCACATGGCCTGGTCCGCTGCTCCCTGCGCAACATGCGATTCCGGTAAGCTGAGCATCTGCCGCTGCGGCAAATGCGCCAACCTCTTCATTTCGGACGTGAATCCACTGAATTTCTGGTCTATGCTTTACCGCATTGTTGAATTCATTTAAACTATCACCTGTTATTGCATAAACACGTTTTATCCCAGCATTGAGTATCATCTCAACGAGCTGATCGGCTACTTTTGATCTCATATTTTATTTTTTTTATTGACTTTTTTTCTTCTTGCGAATCGCGTACCAATGTTTTAACTCGCTGTAGTATAAGTGATTGAGTTCTATTTTTTCTAAAATCCAGCACCGGAACACGTGTATTGGCAACCATTAGACGATATATCGTATTGGGCTTTTGAAAATTTTATCCACTTGAAATTTTTCTTTTTTCAACATCAAGCTTGATCATTTTAAGAAGATCTACCGGATATTGATTTCTTCAGAAACCTTTAAAGAAAACTCTTTGACATCAATCTCTGTCTTGAAAGACTGCTCTGGAAATAGTAGCCAGACAAGCCACAAGAAATAAGAGAAAGAGAATTGATGACAGTGAGCCAAGACCCATAAGAAAGCCAAAAATCACAGGACCCAAACCGTAGCCTACAAAAAGGAAGCAACAGCCTAACTGTACTGCGATCTGGGCTTTATGAGAGTTTCCCATTCGACCTACTATTCCAAAAAACAACGGTTGGGTGATGTTGTAGCCGACCGATAGAAGCGCTATTGCCAGAAATGTAAGCCAAGGTGTAACCTTTAGAATAATAAGTGTAATGCAAAATCCCAAAATTGCCAGTCCTAAAAATTCCATTTTTAGTCTAGAAGGACCTTTTGAAAAAATTCCAAGGATGACGACAAGAACCAGCCCCGGAAGCCCGAAATCAAGCAGGAGAAACCCTAAGGGAATTTCTCCCAGAGCATATCTCACCGTCAAAACTGTGCTTGTCCAAACAAAAAGACCCGAATGAAATATCCCGTTCAATAGGATGAACATCAGAATGCACAGATTTCCGCCTCTGCAGGTTTCACCCAAATCAGTTTTTTTCCATGACCGAATTTTTCCTTCTGCTCTGGCTTTGTCCTTTATACGCGAGGAATAATTAAATACAAAGACGAAAAAAACTGCGGACAATAGCGAAACAATTAAAAATTCCACTCTCCATCCCATCAATGGATACAGAACTCCCCCTAAAACGGGGCCAAAAGTCATTCCCGCTGCCATCCCAAAAACGATAATCATAATGGGAAAGAACCTTCCGGCAATCGGATAATTCTGCGAGGTAAAGCGGAAACTTAAAGGCAATAAGGCTCCTAAAGCTAATCCAGTTATAATTCTGCAGGCAATAACACAAAATCCATTCGGGCTGAATGAAATTAATAACGCACCCAACGCTAAAGAAAAGGCGGTATAAAGCGCAAGTTTCCGCTCCCCAATCCAGAACGTCAACTTTCCGCTCATCAGGGCCGATAAACCTAAGGGAATGGTGATTGAAGGAATAATCAAGCCCATCAATTCACCGTCGGCTCCCAGATCCTTTGCCATATCATCGATTATCGGAGCAACCATATAAATCTGGAACATCATCAAGAATGCCGCAGAAGTTGATCCTACCGTCATCCAAAATGCAACATCACGTCTTGGTGATGAAAGCCTGTTGTATAATGTTTTCACCATTGAAGAATTTTCAGGGAGTGAAGACCCATAACATTTTCTGACCACGCTAAATTAATTTTCATATTGTTTGAGGTATTTTTTTAACAAGCCCCTTGCCTTATGTATGCGGGTCTTGACTGTTCCAATAGGCAGGTCAAACTCCTTGGCGATTTCACAATATTTATATCCCTCGAAATATCTTTTGAAGGCATTTGCGTAATCTTCAGGAATACTTTTAAGTGCCTTCTGGATGTCAGCATTGATAAATTTTCCAGTAATTGTATTCTCAATCGACCCCTTATAGAGCTCCTGAATCTCTTTACTATCGGTCTGGACTATAAGATTTTGCGTGGCGCTTCGGCGACGATATCCATTTATGAAAGTATTTTTCATGATTACGTATAGCCAACCATGCAAATTAGTGCCCTCCTGAAAGTTATTGTAGAAACGTAAAGCCCTGAGCATCGTATCCTGTACCAATTCCTTGGCATCATCAATATCCCTTGTCAATCTCAGCGCATGGCCATAGAGAGAATCATGGTGGCTCTGTGTCAGCGTGTTTACTGCATTGTTTTCCATCTTGCGTTTGTTTATGTCTTTGATTTAATGTTAATTAGCTACTGCATCAAGAAAGCAAAATCGGCATTCCGACTTTCCAGCATAAGTGGGCTTAGTGGTTCATCGGCCAGTAGTAGTCCTTTCTTACCACACTCAGTCTCAATCGCATGCAGGTACTTGTAACCCCCACTGAGCTGATCAAAGCACAGATCTATTATTCTGATCGTGAAATCCCGAAAGATGGGGTAGGGTTCCTCATCATTACAGATAATGTTTCGATTTCTACCGATTTGAAAATCGACAATGTAACCCTGATTGTGTAGTGAGATAATGCGCTTTGTGATTTCATGGTTCACCAAGCGTCTCCTTGCGAGTGTATTTCCTGCAATTTGCATAGCTGTATTCCATTATGTAAAACCTATCTTTTATCTTAGTAAAGGAAATATTATGCCTAAATTATAACTTTCTGATAATCAATATATTAATCGTATTTATTCTGTTTGGTTGCTCACGCAGCTTCGTGATTTGGTTAGTGGATACCGATATATCGTTTTCAGCTACAATACTTTAGCAAATCACCCAGGCTGATTATAAGGTTTTCCTCCTATCAGAAAGAGTAGGAGATATGCGCTGTACCTGAAAACCTTGTGCCAGGAGTGAAGGTGATGCCCTCAGTTGCCTGCTCACCTTTCAGTCTTGTCTCCTCCACAAATTGTGATTCTTTCCATCTGACATTGAACAGATTGTTTACTGTCAAACCAAAAGCGAGTGTTTTAATTGTGTAGTTTAATACCAGGTCATTTATAAAGTAACCTTCGGCGATGAGGCTATAGTCTTCATTGGCCGCTCTACTGGCAAGATACCTGTATCTCAAGCCTCCTCCAAACCCACTCTTTAAGTTATAGCTCACCCCACCCGTACTGCTCCATCGAGGCGCCAAGGGTATGTAGTTATTCCCCGTTTCCCCTCCGAGTGAGCGTCCATTGGCGTAATTGACATCTACATCCAGGTAAATTGCTTTTATAGGCTGATAGCGGACAGACAAGTCTCCGCCAATTCTTCGTGTTTTTCCACTAAATTCAATCGTACCACCATCTCCACCATAGACAAATTCCTCTTCAAGGTAACTGTACCATAGAGTTGTACTAACGATCATCTTGGGCAGTGGCTTAATTATCGAGCCTAAGTCTATGCCATACGCAGCAGGCAATGCTCTTCCTGAGGAGGAAACCACTGAGCGGGCATCATTACTGTTAAATCCTTTGCCTAAAGAAAGGAAGGTTTGGATCCAATCATTAAATCCATAATTGATACTCATCTTCGGACTAAACGTGCCGTTTTTTGCTTTGTACTTTCCTAGCCCGCTGAATGCACTATCCTCCTCAAGCTTATTTTCGTATGAATAGAATATCTTATCATACCTGGCACCAATATTTACACTTAGTTTCTTATCTATCCAAAGCGTCTGGGAAAAATAAGGGCTGATGCTATATTCGGATATATCGCCCAGCTTTACTCTTTGCAACAGGGTGTAACGATTTAGCGTATGAGAAAGCTCTGTATTATTGGTGAAGTCAAAGCGTGAACTAAGCCCTGCCTCACCTTTTGTTCTTAAACTGCCCAGTTGGGAACTAAATTTATACACACCATTGTATCCTAACAAATTTCTGGATTCTCTCTGTCTGATTTCATCACCATTTTCCTCATCGTTTAAAAACAGCGTGAAATTTGAGAACAGGTCAAAAAGGTATCTTGAATAGTAAACCTGATTGCTCCAAAGAGAACCATTTTTAAATTCAGTTTTAACTACCGCATTTATATTGTATCGTGACGTTTTTCCTCCCTCGTTCGGATCGATTGCTCCAAAGTATCCGATCTGACCGGATGCGACCGCTCCCTCGGGAATCTGGCCGGATGCATTCCATTTCGTGGAAAATGCAGATGCGGTCACTGAGAGCCAGCTATTTGATGAGATCTTTCCATTGTATTTAGTGAAAAAATTAAATCTTTTGAAATGCTGGGGATTATCAAAATATGCATCGCTATATCGATATTCTGAGGCAACATAAAGATGCTGTCCTTTAGATCTTAGTTTTTCACCGAAGATATTAAACATCGCAAGTCCCCTGAAAGTGTTGAATTCACCAGCCTCCGCTCGAACCAAATTATTTACGCTATTTCTACTCCTGTAATCCACCCATCCGCTCACCGCAAGATCTCCCTTGTCAGCATCAAAAAGGCCTTTTTTGTAATTAATGTTCTCAATAATCTCTGGTATGATAAAATGACTATCTGCATAGCCCTGACCGTGGGCATGTGAGACCATATTGATAGGCATGCCATCCATGCTCAGGGCAATATCCTTACCGTGGTCATTATCGTAGCCTCTAAGATAAATCTGCTCTGCTTTTCCTCCTCCCTGATGCTGGGAAATAAACAACCCCGGCACCATGCGGAGGATCTCCTGAGAATTCGATACCCCGCGAGAGGCAATGTCCGTCATTCCAATCACATGATTTGGATTGGACGATGCAGAAGTTATCCTCACCTCACTAAGCTGGGTATGCTCAGCGAGCAAAAATATATCCTTTTTTCTCAGAAATTCTGTGGAAGAAAAGCTTCTTTTCTGGTATCCGATTGCCGATACTGTAATTTTGTGAGCATTACTGATAGATGGGGAAATATTCAACGAACCAGTTTCCGAACTTGTAAAGCTTATGTTTTCAGGTTTGAAAACAATAGTCACTCCCTCAAGGGGTAGTTTGGTGAGGCTGTCAGAAAAGAAGACTATTTTTATTTTATGCTCTTGTGCTATTGTCGATAGGCTTATTGAAAATAGCAGCAGTGTAATTATCATGAATCTCATAATGTTCTTTGGTTTTTATTGTTCGCTATATCCAGGAGCACAACAAAGTATTTTATGCTCGGTGGATTTTCGATCCTGCACTCCAAAATCCAATCCAATCTATTTTGCATTGAAAATCAGGGTATTATAGTTTTTTTTGACGTTTCTTTCGGCGCTTCATATCGCCAATTGGCAATCAAAATATTTGACATCGTTACCATTTGTTGGTTTTAAACATGTATTTTCAGTCCCTTTTGTTTGAAACTTACATCAAAAGCGATGATGCATACTATCATCAGAAGGTGTACTGTTTCTATTTTTGATTATCGGATTTTGGTCTACAGAAATTCTTCTAAGTATCTGTAGGCTAGAGGAAAATAATAATTGTAACCAAACAACGATATCATTTAGTTAAACAACACCAGCGCTTATGAAAGAGGAAATATTAATAGTCGAAGATGAATATATAGTTGCCGACCATTTGAAAAGATTTTTGGAAAAAGTAGGCCATAACGTTTGTGGAATTGTTTCGTCCTATAGTGAGGCCATCTCGTTTATAGAATTGCAAACTCCTTCATGGGTGCTACTCGATATTTGCCTTAATGGTGAACGCTCGGGCATCGACCTTGCGCAGCGGCTTTCCGAACTGGATATTCCTTTCATATATCTTTCAGCCAACATGAATCAAAAAACGCTAGAGGACGTTAAAAAAACGAAGCCTTATGGGTTCATGTCAAAACCATTTAAAGATAAAGAGCTTATGATCATGCTCGACATTGCAATGGACCGTCATGCCAGAATACAGGAAGCCAAGCATATTGAAACCCAATCAAGTCCCGACCAGCTTCACGATAACAAGGGTGAGCACAGCGGACTGGAGGTAAAACTTTTGGATTTCGCCGACGCACTCTATTCGCATATCAATTTTGATATGATCTGCTTGAGCGCTGAAAGAAATGAAAAACTCCTAACAGAAGATATTTATATCCTACGCTCATCAAATGAGCACTATCAAATCATCATGGCCTCTGAGATGGCACGGATATTAAATATCACTTCCCATGAATACAATAACATGAGAAAGGTTTATCTAAAAGATCAAAAACCAATCGTTTCCGTGGATATGGATTTTAAAAGGAAACGGATGGATTGGCCGATCCTGAAGCATTTAAGTAGCCAATACAACCTTGATTCTTATCTTTTCTTTCCTTTCGGTACCAGGGAATATTTACCCTCACTCAATTTCTTCAGTAGCGATCCCCAGGGATTTGAAGAAGATAGCCTGGCAGAAATTGATGCATTAAAGGAGACTCTGCAGCAAACTTTGCGGGAGATACTTTCAGATGAGTTAGAGGACGTTGCTAAACCAAGACCCATCAAAACGAAAGCTGTGGTGCCATCTTTGGAAGAAAACTATAGTAAGGTGTTTTCGGGAATCATTGGCAAGAGTTCTTCCCTTATTCAGGTATTAGATCAGCTAAAGATCGTCGCACCTACGACAACCTCAGTACTGATCATGGGTGAAAGCGGAACTGGTAAGGAGCGTATTGCCCAAGCAGTTCATGAACTATCTCCAAGAAAGGGTAAGCCGTTTATCATAGTTAACTGCGCTGCCTTGCCGACAAATCTAATCGAGTCCGAACTTTTTGGGCACGAAAAAGGGGCTTTTACAGGAGCGGGCGAGAGAAGGATAGGCAAATTCGAACAGGCAGACGAAGGCACAATATTTCTCGATGAAATCGGTGAACTTCCAATGGAATCACAAGTAAAACTCCTTCGTGTCTTACAGGAAAAGGAAATCGAACGCGTAGGAGGTAACCAAAGAAAGAAAGTTGACGTCAGGATCATTGCTGCAACCAATCGAAACATGGAAAAGGAAGTTGCCGAAGGACGTTTCAGACTTGATCTTTATTACAGGCTAAATGTGTTTCCACTGGATCTTCCACCTTTAAGGGAACGCAGAAATGATATTCCCGAACTGGTGAACTATTTTGTCGAAAAATATTCGACATCCATCGGGAAACAAATAAAGTCTGTTTCGGGCGTTGCTATGAATCAGCTGGTCGGCTATTTTTGGCCTGGAAATATCCGTGAGCTCAGTCATACCCTTGAAAGGAGCGTTTTACTGGCTAAAGACGGCGTGATAAGTGAAGTTTCTCTACCTAAGATTAAAAGTGAAAATTCACCCGAAAATGAAAATGACCACTATGTCAAATCATTTGATGAAAATGAACGGGACCACATTCTGCATGTTCTTAAAAAATGCTTTGGCAGAGTAGCGGGAGAGGGCGGTGCTGCCGAGCTCCTGCGAGTTCCACCTACCACGCTCACCTCGAAAATTAAGCGGCTTGGTATCCTGCGTAAACACATCTCTCCAGAAGATTAATAACTAAGTATCTTTAGCATAGGAATTATTCCGGATTCAGGTATCCCTGAACCCGGATTTTTTTAAATAAGCCCTTTGTATACCAGTTTGGTAAACAAGTCTGGACCGATTACAAATTGACCCCACTTTTCGTCATATGATTTCGTCGGCTTTGCAGCGATAATATCAACGATACCCATCCCTTTTTCTTTCAATGCCCTGATTTTGCCCTCAATATCGATCAACATATCGCGGTACTCGATCAGTTGCGATCTGTTTCCAACAGGACCATGTCCAGAAACTATCAATGTTTTATCGGTCGTACGGTCTACATTTTCTTTTGCTGCACTAATCATACCCATTATATTCCCTCCAGTATTGTAATCTATAAAAGGATAATATCCGTTCCACCAGGTATCTGCTACATGAAGTACATCTGCCTCGGGGAAAAATATAGAAATATCTCCATCTGTATGCGCAGGCCCATAATGCTTGAGATGAACGGCTTCGCCATCAAAAACCAAATGATGCTCTTTCTGGAAGGTAACTGATGGAATAGCGCCGGCAGGAGATGGTGGAAAGGTGTAATTCCAGTCCTCAACAGTGACTTTCTGCATTAACCTTTTTTTCGTATTTTCATGGGCAATAATTTTTGCCCCGGCCTGATGTACCCATTCATTTCCGCTAGCATGATCAAAATGCCAATGTGTATTGATTAGGTTTTTTATCGGTGTATTGCCAAGGGTTCCAAGTGCTGCTTTCATCTTTGCTTCCGAAACGTTTATTCCTGCATCGACCATTAACTTCCCTTTTTCACCGGCAAGTGCTACTATGTTTCCACCGGACCCATTGATTAATGTCAGCTTGCCACGTAGTTTTTGTAAAGTAACCGGGGATTTTGCCGCCTCTCCGATGATCATCGTTACCGGACTGTCTGCTCTTTTTGCAAAAACCAGGTGTGGCGCCAAAAATAGACCAGTTGTAATTAAGCCTGCAGAAGCAAGAAAACTTCTTCTCGACAAGGCATTCTCATTCTCTTTCATGTTGATTGATTTTTTGATTTACTCTTATTATTTTTATTTGAATTTTCGTGAATTGATCTTAGTGGGGATCACTTTATTTCGCCCATTTGGAAAAGAAAACTTAGGTTATCCCAGATATGCCAATCCTTGGTCACCAAACCATCTTTAATCCGGAGGATGTCTGTTGAAATAAACTCTATCTTCTTACCAGTTCCCCTGTAACCTTCAATTCCAATACCATTGTTGCATATGTCTGTATTTCAGTTTTTTAAATGGTTTTAAGCGGTTCGTGGGTGAACGAGATTTCGCCAAAAAACTTCACCGTTACGATGTCAAGGTTTACATGCCGTATTTCGAACTAATGGATTCCTCTTTTTACCTTGCCGTATTTCTGAAATCTTTTTTTCTAAACGAAATCCACAATTACGAAATTTCATAAGCATCCTGCCAAAATGCGATATTTCGTGCCGGATTAATTTTCTTTTGCATAGCTATCTTATTGATAATTAATGGTTTGTTATCGGTGGCATTCGATTTGAAATACGCAGCCTGAAAACAACAAATATTTAAAAACTTCACTATGATTACAGTAGAGCATAACCCCGCACTTTTCAAAGAAGGAGAACAGGTAAAGGTGTCTGAAAAATTCCCAATTGGGCACTATCGAGTTCCCACATACCTCAGAGGCAAGACTGTAACTATTGCCAAAAATCTAGGTAGACATATTAATCCCGAGGAAGAGGCTTTTGGAAAGAATGCGGGAAATGAACTTTGGTATTATCAGGTTATTATCGCCCAAAAGGATCTCTGGAAGGAGTATTTGGGAAGCAAAGATGATACGCTTGAGATTGAAGTTTTTGAAAATTGGTTAGAACCTATAAAATAACATATTATCATGAGCGAAAACCACGATCACAGTCATGACCACAATGATGGTCACCATCACGACCACACACCGATTACAATCGATGAGACTCCTGGCTATTATGAGATCCTTGAAATCAGCATTCGCGAGCTTCTCATAGCAAGAGGACTGATTGGAGCCGATGAAGTTACCAAGCAAATAGAAGTCCTGGACTCCAGGTCACCTGTGCTGGGATCTAAACTTGTAGTAAAAGCCTGGCTGGAGCCTGATTTTAAAGATAGACTCCTTAAGGATGGGAATGCGGCAGCCGAGGAAATGGGTATTACCATTTACGACAATACTGCCTTTACCGTGCTTGAAGATACACCAGAGCTGCACAACGTTATCGTCTGTACGCTGTGTTCCTGCTATCCCAGACCAATCCTTGGCCTACCTCCTGACTGGTATAAGAGTAAGGAATATCGGTCACGCACAGTAAAGGAACCTAGGGCTGTATTGGCAGAATTTGGAACCCTGATTCCTGAGGACATTAAGGTTCAGGTTCAGGATTCGACAGCAAGCCAGCGTTATATGGTCTTGCCATTAAGACCAGCCGGCACGGAAAATTTTACCCAAGAGCAACTTGAATCCTTGGTAACCAGGGATACCATGATTGGGGTGACCATACCAAAAATCAACAATAACTAATATCAGCATTATGTCAACAGAAAACCTAGTAAAGCACCTGCCTAATGATATCGGAGGAGCGGGATGCAGCGATGATAAAGTCAATATTTTTGAGCGCGACCTATATCCGTGGGAAAAACGCTGCCACGCGCTTCTTGACGTCCTTGACTATCACAAGATAGTAAATACTGAAGAGAAGAGGCGTGGTACAGAAAACATCGGAAGTGAAATGGTAGGAAAACTTTCCTATTATGAAAAATGGATCGTTTCTGCATCCAATTTGCTGATGCAGAAAGGCATTCTGACGCCGGATGATATTGCAGTAAAAACCAAAGAGGTTGCGGCAAGATTTAATGTAGTGTTGTAGATATGGAAATTTCAGGAATGTCGCTAATGCTTTTTTTAGGCCTGAGGCATGGATTCGATCCAGATCACATTGCAATAATTGATGGTGTAGGAGTAAGGTTGGCCCAATCTAATTCAAGGATTGCCAAATGGACGGGGACATTATTTGCGATTGGACATGGCTCAATAGTAACCTCTGTTGCCGTAATGATCAGTATGTTTAGCCATTCCTGGGAGTTTCCAAAGCAAGTATGGGAAATTCTTGATTGGATTCCCGGTCTTGTACTTATCCTAGTCGGTTTTTTGAACCTTCGAATGCTTTTACGCTCAAGCGATTATAAGCCCAAAGGGCTGAAGATAATGTTTCTGCCAAAACGCTTGCGTGAAAGCTCAAATCCTATGGGGATTATCATAATGGGGGCGGTTTTCGCAATGGTCTTCGATACAAATACTCAAGCAGCAGCATGGGCTTACACTGCTACAACACGCCTTAGTGTGATAAGCGCCTTATTACTTGGCCTGTCATTTTCCATCGGTATGATCATTACCGACACCTTGGACAGCCGCATTTTGTATTTGCTTTTGAAAAGGTCGACAGACCAGGCAGAGGCCTTTAATTACAGGCGTAAGCTGGGCTGGATTATCGTTGTCCTTTCCATTGTTGTGGGAAGCTATAAACTCATATCAGTTGCGCAGCCGCAATTGGCATTGGCAGAAAATATTCTGACCATTCTAGGAATTGCCTTTTTTAGCGTAATGGCAATATTCTATTCAATTATCTATTATTCAAAACCGCTAGAGAACAAGTAATAATGGCAATTAAAGATTTAACATCAATAGAAACGCATTTGTTCTTCTGCAATGGTGGAACATGCAAGAACAAAGGAGCAGAGGAAAGCACCGCAGAAATTAGAAAACTGATTTCACATTCTGAACTCAGCGAATCCCTGCACACCACTAAAACACTTTGCAATGGCAGGTGCAAGGATGGCCCAATAATAATTAGCCAACCCGATGGTCTCTGGTTCAAGCAGATTACAGCCGATAAAGCAGCGGATTTTTTTAGCGAATACCTCGTGCAAGGAAGGGTGCCCGAGGATATGCGCCTGTTTCGCTATGGCGATGCCGAGATTAATTCAGCCCTGGAAAAGGATGTGCACGAGACGAATTAGCATTTGTCTAACCGCAACTAAAACTTAAATAAACAGATATGAATTCACAATTTCATTATGACACCATTTCAGAGGCTATCAATAAACTTAGAGTCCAAGGCTTTGTATTAGATTTCGGAATAGAAAACAGCAACTTCGTCATCGACAGTAAGCTATATGACCCCAAAGAAATTGAGATTGTCGATCTCTACAGGTACGAGGGCGATTCTGATCCTGCGGATGAATCCTCTGTTTTTGCACTGATAGCTCCTGGCGGTCTAAAGGGGATTTTGGTTGCAGGTTATGGACCGAATGCAAATGAGGAGCTTGGAGAAATGATTAAGCTTCTCCATTTCAAGTACAGGACATAGCTTTACTCATATTTTAAAACCTTGATGCTGGAAAACCAGGATGGTTAGCGTTGCTGATTATCCTGGTTTTTTTTTGCCACTAACTCTTTGAAATTTTAAAAAGATAAACGGGGAAGCTGATCACATGATCCTCCTTTTCTGATTGTTTCTCGATACTTTTTCTATCAATTGTTAACCAAAAGAAATTATCCCTATCAATCCAGATTCCCTCTGTATTTGACAGAAGACTATCTTCAAGAACAATGCTGCTATTCCCATGTATATCAAACTTAAGCAATCGTGATGAGCGCTTGTCAATAAGAAATAAATTGTCCTCATCATCCATGCCCAAAGCGCCATTGGCGACCATGGCAATTAGCACACCTTTTTTGAAATGATCCTCCGCTCCGCTTTCAAGTCCGTAGAGCTTTTCAGTCTCATAACGCTTCAAGCCACCGGATCCTGAAAGATAATAAAGAAATGTGCCATCTTTTGACAGTTCCAATTGTCCTCCATCAGCCAGCTTTTTATCGATGCTACTGTTAACCTGGATGGTGTCCTGCCTGCCTTCACTCACCTTAATTCCGTTTCTTCCAGACACCCTGAAACTGGTACCATCATGAATGTTTACGACAATCAGATCAGGTTCGCCAACATCGCTTAGAAATATATTTGTTTCGCCCACCCTCATATCCTTTATCCTGCTATTTTCATAAAGTACAGCGTTTAAAGATATGATCGATTTGACAGCATTTTTTTTTAGGTCGATCTCGACAAGTTTGGCGGAATCCTTAACCATGCATCCCTCGGTATCACAACCTCTATCCAAAACCCATAGATTCCCATCTGCTCCAACGCGAATAGATTGAATGCTAATAAAAGTATTCAGCAGCTCCCGATCAGAACATATCGAATTCCATTCCACGCTAGGGTAGGGAATAGTTTGCTGATGGAGGAGAAGTTCGGCGATTCTGGGCCGCTGATCCTTCAAAGCTCGGTCGAAATAAACAAAAATTCTACCACTTGGCGTCGTGGCTATACCACTCCAGTGTTCAACAGATGGATGGGCAGGAATTAGGGGATGTAGCATTTAGTCTGATTTTTAAGTTTTCATCGGGCAAGACATCCCGAATGTTTTCACATACACACATTACTACATCCATGCCAATTACCAATTGATTAATAATCCTACCTGTGAACCAACTCGCTCATCTACCTATTTCAGGAACTTTAGCTCCCTTTAATTTAAATATTGCCTTAATGCTATCACAGCCCATGATTTTTTTTTGTTTTATCGGTAGTTTATTTTTTTATTTCTCTTCCCGCTCTACGTAGCGATCCTCTTCCAGGTTTGAGGAGAACATATTCTATTACCATCTCTCGCTATTGGGACGTTTTTTAGCGAAATAAAGTTTTTCAACCATGGACAGACTGGACAGCAAATCATAAGCACTGTTTGCAACCTGGCCGCATGCGAAAGGGTCAGGGTGAACTAAGAGACCCGAACGCGATATGCCAACGCGGCCTCGCAGGAAACGATATTTCATTTTCTAACGCGCAAAAGGCGACACAAAGTAATCTTAAGAATGAATTTATGGATTAAGTATCTGATTAAAAGTCTTTTAAGTTTTGGCATTTCGATTGGAATAAGCGTGGAAACTTTTAAGGCAATTTCGGTAAGATGGAACATTTGCTCAAGAATATAGACAAGCCAGAGACAGATGAAAAGCAGGCGCCGGCTCATGGAATTAAAGCCAGAAGATTGATACTTGCCTCCGCTATCAACTTTCTTAAGCTATACCTCTATATCTACAGGATCATCAATATCATCTATCAGATTTAACCTAAAGTAAACGCAAATTTTTTAAACATTTCAATTAACATTTAAAATTATGAAAAATCGATTCACAAAAGCATTATCCTTTTTAGCTATCGCAACCCTAAGCGCATTTGGAGCACAGGGGCAAACACAACGACCTTCTGGCATTCGCTATAGCATTGGAGCAGATGGCGGAATCCCATTATCGAACCTTTCTGACAACTACAAATGGAGTCTTGGAGGATCAATCCAAGCAGATATTCCTGTTCTGAAAAACGATCTCTATGTCACCATCAACGTAGGTTACAACAACATTTTTGCTAACCGTGACCAAACAGGTATTGTGCCTGATATTCATCTGATTCCCGTTAAGGCTGGCCTTAAGTATTTCGCAGCCGCAAACTTTTATATTCAGGGAGAAGCAGGCGTGTCATTTATTACAAGTGATGGACCACTTTTAGAAAAATCGGCTTCTTTCACCTGGGCACCGCAACTGGGATACTTGATTCCCATCGGAGGCAAAAGCTTTATCGATGCTGGCGTGCGATATGAAGGCAACAGCAAGTTTTATGATGCAGGCAAAACTAATGACTTTTTAGGGTTAAGGGTTGCCTATGCCTTTCCACTTGGTAAAAAATAACGATACAAATCAGTTGTTTTTCTGCCTGAGCGCATAAGAAAAGTCAAAAAGTTTTTTCTCGTGAAATCATTATTCTCTAATGAGCAAGAAAACAAATACCCCGGCAGTTGCCGGATAATAGGTAAATCAAAAAAACAAAAATCATGAACATTAAAACAAACACAATTAGCCTGGCTAGATTAGCCATCGTTAGCCTGATCATCGCAGTGGCAGCGATCTCTGTATCACAGGCACAAGTAAAAGACTGGCATACAGATGACCATCTGACACCAGAAGTTAGAACCTTTTTGAAAGGGTTGAATAATGGTGGTCCAGCCCTGGAAACACTTACTCCTGCGCAGGCAAGATTAGTGTTGGTCAATGCCAATGCCAGCGTAAAAGTCGATTATTCGGGAATCACCGAATCAGAAAAAACAATTAAGGCAGATGGAATGAGCATAAAGCTAAATATCGTTCGTCCTGCGGGTGTTAAAGGTGTTCTGCCAGTATTTGTATTTATCCACGGTGGTGGATGGGTTTTGGGTGACTATCCTACGCATAAGAGAATGGTAAGAGATCTTGTAGTTGGATCTGGCGCTGTTGGAGTCTTTGTAAACTATACCAGAACACCGGATGCGATGTTCCCAGTTGCGATAAATGAAATTTATGCCGCCACCAAATGGGTATCTGAGCATGGAAAAGAAATCGGAGTTGACGGAAGTCGTCTGGGGATTGTCGGAAATAGCGTAGGCGGAAACATGTCTGCAGTTACCGCCATTCAGGCAAAGGCGAAAAATGGTCCAAAGCTCAAAGTAGCTGTTTTAATGTGGCCTATCGTAGACGCTAACTTCGAAACCGAATCCTACAAGCATTTCGGCGCAGATCGTTTTCTTACCACACCTTTAATGAAATGGATGTATGATATGTATATCCCGGATGCTTCCAAAAGAGTTGACCCTCTAGCATCTCCATTACATGCTTCTATAGATCAGTTAAGAGGATTGCCTCCCACTCTAATTCAGGTGGCAGAAAACGATGTATTGAGAGATGAAGGTGAAGCTTACGGCCGACTGTTACTTGAGGCAGGGGTAAATGCCACGACCGTTCGCTACAACGGCGTGATACATGACTGGGGATTACTAAATGGCTTGGCGCATATACAGCAAACCAAGGATTTGTTCATTCAGGCTTCTGCCCAACTTAAAAAATATCTTTAAAATTTATTGAAACCAGGAGACCTATAGTACCAGGTCTCCTGGTTTCTCTCAAGTGGTCTATAAACTATAAAACCAATAGACAATTAGTCATGGCGGAATTAACTAAGCTTAAAGCACTCTTGCACGCTAAATGCCCAAGATGCCGTAAAGGCAATATATTTTCAGGAAATGCCTACGCCTTTCGCATGCAGAAGACGAATGAATATTGTCCCTTTTGCAATCTTCGATTTGAACGGGAACCGGGTTTCTTCTACGTTGCTATGTTTGTAAGCTATGCAATGAGCGTCGCTGAAATTATTTCGATTGCCATAGCAGCAGATGTGTTTGGATTAAATTTGAGCTACGATAATTTTTGGTATTATCTGCTGGTCATATTTTCAGGAATTATCCTTTTATCACCCATCAACTATCGATATTCTAGGGTCATTCTTCTATATTTTTTAACACCAGGATTGCATTTCGATCCAAATAGCGGGAGTTTTCGAGAAAAATAATCTCCTAAACATTCCCCTTACCAGCATCTTTTGTTTCTTAATCGCCAACAATTTTTCTTGTCAGCGAAGAATCAATTTGTACCAATTTTTCCTCATTCGATCCATTTACGACATTAAACACAATTTTTAATTTCGCATTTCGGAAATATTGTCCCGCAATAGGTCTTTATTTGCGCGTAAAGCCCTGTATTTTAGTAAATTTATTCATTGATTTCTTTATCTTTCAAAGCATCCATTTCGGACTTTATTTATTGCTGAAATAGACCTGATCTGGAGATAAGGCCACCACTGCTGCGGTTATGTTTCTTGCGCTTTGGAAAACCTTGAAAAATAATTAAATTTAAAAAGTCTTTCTCGACAGTGTTGTAATCTATCAGTGGAGAGATCGAACTTGTGGATATAAAAAAAATGTTCGTTTTTTTTACTTGATCCCGAATGAAGTGAATGTTACAATATTTCGCGGCTTTAAACAGATGTTTGGTATAATATGTCAATTATAATTCGCTTAATCCTATTCTTTTTATTGGTATCAATAGCCAATTACGGATTCGCTCAGATAGGTGCTTTAGATTCAACATCTGTATTAAAAAGTCAACTGAGTGTGGCTAAATCTGATACAAATAAGGTGAAATTGCTACTCGGCCTTGGCGAAAGATTTACTCAGGGCAATCCTATAGATCCTTTGCGTATCGATACAGCCATGATTTATTATGATCAGGCCCTGAAATTGAGTACGCAACTAAAGCAGGAGCTATTTTCAAACAGGGTGCTGGCTCAGATTGCGATATACAAAATTCATCATGGCAGCATCCAGGAAGGTATAAATACTTTCAATGGGATAATTTCGCGGTATAGAAAAATGGGCAAAGAGTTAGAGGAAGCCGAGTTTTTAGTTTTATTATCTGAACACCTTTGGAATATTGACAGGGAGAAATACCAAAAGGAGTGCATGCGCAATATTCAACGGGCTACAGAAATCTACACTGGCAAAAATGATAGACTAAACTTGACCTTAATGCGTGCGTGGGATATCAACTACAGTATGCAAAAAGGGGACATCGAAGCGGCCGAAAAGCAAGCCTTGGCGATGCGGGCTGAATGCATCAAATTAAAATATACAGGACCCCAATATACATGGGTGCTTCATCAGCTGGCAAATCTAGCGTTCAAAAAAAGCGATCTTTATGCACAGCTACTTTACGAGCTTGAAAATCTCAATGCCCTTAATAAAAATCCCAAAGATGCAACTGTCTACGAGCTGGAATCCTGTTATTATCGGTTGGCTTTAATTTACTATAACTTGGGTAACTATGAAAAATCGGAGCTTTTTGCAAGAAGACAACTTCCACTTACCATTGAACTGAACGGAGATTACACCTTTGGCCTTTACTATGTTGTGATTAGTCTGTTGAAGCAAAAGAAGCCACTTGATGCACTGAAAATCCTTAAAGAGACATCATCAAGATTCCCTCCCAAAAACATTGAGCGAAAGATGTCAATATACCAGCTATTTGGATATGCATATCTCGCTTTAAATAAATATCCGCAGGCAGAAAAGTATTTTAAAGAATCGCTAGGTGCATACGAGATTATGGATCCTGGACATAAAAAAATAGACTATTACTCCTCGGCATATAGAGCAATGATAGACCTATATCTCAAAAAAGGCGACGTAGCTCGAGCTAAACCCTTTATTCTTGGTCTAGAACCCATCATGCCTCAGCTACCCCCATCTTATAAAAGTAGATTTGCAGAGTTTAAATCTAAACTTGATTCCTCCGAGGGTAGATTCTCATCTGCACTGAAACATTTTCAAACCTTCAAATACCTCAGCGATTCTCTGTTGGATGCGGATAAAAGAGCGAAATTAGCCTACCTGGAAGCCTCATTCGGAACTAGGGAAAAACAGTCTCAAATTGAACTGCTAAACGAGAAAAACAAGGCCCAGCACAGTGAAGTTCAAAAGGCTAACTTAGTGCGTAACATTACAATCGCAGGAATTACGCTTCTCATTGGACTTTTAGCTGCTTTATTCTACAGCCTGAAAAGTAAAGTGAGGATCAATAGGCTATTGAATCTTAGTAAAGCTCAGATTGATGCGAAAAATCATTCACTTACAAGGCTAGTGTCAGAGAAAGAAGAACTTATCCTTCAGAAGGAACATTTGCTGGCCGATAAGGATATGCTATTAAAGGAAGTCCATCATAGGGTTAAAAATAATCTTCAGATTGTAATGAGCTTGCTAAGTACGAAAATTGCCTATCTGGAAAATAGGGAGGCAGTGGAGGCCATTGAGGAAAGCCAACAAAGAGTTCAGTCCATAGCCTTGATTCATCAAAAACTTTATAGAGAGGACCATGGCCTGAGCATCGAGCTGAAATCATATTTGCACGATTTGGTTGAAGATCTGGACATTTCTTTCAATGCAGGCAAGCGAGAGATAAGATTTCAGATGTCCGTAGAAAACATTGTTCTGGACGTCGAACAGGCGGTGCCGATAGGTCTAATACTAAATGAGGCAATTACCAATGCTATTAAATATGCTTTCGACGAAGTTGGAGGAGTCATATCAATAACCATCAGGAACTCGGATGAGGGTGAAATTGAACTGGAAGTCAGCGATAACGGTAATGGACTGCCCCTGGATTTCGACCTTGCAGCGTCCAACTCTCTCGGCATGGAGATGATGAAAGGCCTTGGACGCCAACTAAAAGGTACCTTAAAAATATCAAATGAAAACGGCGTGACCTTACAGCTCAGGTTTCCAATTTTAACAATCTCCAATCGCGTAAATTTTACATAGCTTGACAAAGGTTGGACTAGGGAATCCACTTTTTTTTTCCTCATGTCGTTTTCTGCTTTTCTCTGCATAAAAAATCACACTATACAATATTTTTAAGGAAAATTAACGGGCGGGAATTGTTAAGAACTATGCATACAATAATTTGTGTCATTTGTACATTGCCCGGCTCCATGGTTAATTCTAGTTTTGGGATAAAACTAATCTGAAAGTCCTCAGATGGTAAATATCCTAAATATAAAACATGAATAACTTAATTTTTAACCACAGCACGGCACCAACCCGCCTTATCGAAATTGATGGTTTAAGTTTCGCCTATCGGACTTTTGGAAAGCCCTCGAAAGTTCCTCTAGTTTGTCTGCAGCATTTTACAGGAACCCTTGATAATTGGGACCCTTTAATCACTAATGGCCTGGCTAGCGAGCGTCAGGTTATTTTGATTGACAACCGAGGCGTTGGGAATTCAGCGGGAGATGTTCCCGATAATGTGGAGCAAATGACGCTCGACGCATTGAAGATAATTGAATCCCTTGGCATTCATCATTGTGATTTGTTAGGGTTTTCACTGGGCGGATTCATTGCCCAGCTGATTGCCTCGCAAAAGCCGGAACTCTTACGCAAGATTATCTTAGTCGGAACTGCTCCCCAAGGCGCTGAGATATTAAGAGGCTTTCCAAAACTAATTGAAAAGGCTCTGCCGCTGGAGCCTGTGGAGCGCTTTCTTTTTCTTTTCTTCACCCCTTCAGAGCTTAGCAGGTCCAAAGGAAAGCAGACCTTGGAGCGTCTTTATCAGCGAGGCGAAGACAGAGATTCCGACATCACCATGCAGGCTATGCAAGCGCAGGTAAAAGCGCTCACCAAATGGGGAACTGATCCGGTAACAATCGATTTGGGACAAATTTTGCACCCTGTACTAGTTATCAACGGTAGTAATGACCAGATGATGGACAGCATGAACTCCATTACACTATTTAAATCGCTCCCTAAAGCCGTTGTTGCTCTTTATCCAGACTCTGCCCATGGTTCCTTCTTTCAGTATCCAGAATTATTTGTTGAACATGCCAATTCTTTCTTAAACAATTTTGAGTAAAAAGCCTGATATTTTCTAAATTATTCAAAGGTCCTGTTCCCTCAAGACAGGACCTTTGCCACTTTTTTTAATCGCTCTGCTTAAATAACTGAACGGCTAACCCATCCCAATCGAAAGACGTCAAATTAGCTTCCCAAAACAATGAAATGTGCTATCGCGCATTTCGGAAAAGTATTTTTACCATATATGGTAAAAATTAAATCTTAATTTTTTGTTTTAAGACGTTTATAATCAAATAGTTACGCTAGTGGCACGCTCTTGGTATAGCTAATCGAAACTAAACAGTATTTATTTAAAAAAAAGCAAGATGATGAATTCAGGTACTATAGCAAGAGACACTTATCAAGGTTTGATAACTTCTGCTTCGGGAAACTTCTCTTTCTCTATAAAAACACTCGACCAACAGAGCAGTAATGACAGACTAAATGTTTCAAATACCCATTATCGATTGGTTTTCCTAACCCGCGGAAAATGTGAGTACGTATTGGATAAACGACGAGTATCAGTAAATGACTTATCTATTGGTATAGTTAAGCCCCATCAATCCTTATCGATGTTAGATTCAAGCTATGCGGAGGGCTATGTGATTTCTTTCTCCTATGATTATCTGCAGCTCGCCATCATATCCTCTCCTTTAATACAGCAGTTGCATTTAGGAATATCAAATTTGGACTCCGTTCCAGTGCCTAACTCAGATCATGCATTTCTCTCTGATCTTACCAACAGAATAATGCAGGAGTATGATATGAGTAGCGGCATGAAGGAAGAGGTCGTAAGAGGGTTGTTTCAGGTTTTTGCCCTATATCTGAGTCGGGCAACATCCCAATTAAAACCAACTATTGATCTTAGGTGTAACCGATATACCAAACGCTTTTTTACACTGCTGGATCAACATTTCAGGACACTTAAAATGCCTGCCGACTATGCGGACCTCATGGCCGTGACTCCTGCCTATCTTAACAATGTGATAAAGGATAACCTTGGATTTACAACAAGTTATTTTATCCATCAGCGCATACTTACCGAAGCAAAAAGATTGATGATGTTCGAAGAACTAAATATGAAAGAAGTTGCCTATAAGCTGGGTTTTTTCGACGTTTCGCATTTCAGCAAATTTTTCAAACGTATCACTGGCGAGAGATTTACCGATTATAAGCGTAGCGTCGTAGCAGCCTAGTAGCTCAAGTGCGCAAACTAATCCTGTAAAATGATGTTTTCAGGTTTAGTTAGCCAATTTCACATTCAGCCAGGCAATAGGATTTGTTGGCCGAAATACTTATTTTAGCACTCTTGTCAAATTAGGACTTAAAGACATAGCGCATGTCATCGATTACCACACAAAGCTTTCCTGAAGATATACCGCTTTCCGGTTTATCTCTACTACTCGAACAGATCTTGGAAAAATCAGATGCGAGCTATGTCCACCTGTTGTACGCGCTAGAAGTCGATTCATTTACCGGCAGCTTTTTTTATTCCATCAAGTCCACCTTAACGAACACGTTTGCCGATGTGGTGAAAAAAAACATTGAGCTCATCTTAAAACGGCAAGAAGTTAATCAATTGATGATATTGAACCAGGGCGAACTGACAAACCATACTGGGCATGTTGATGAGCCAGAATTTCTTTCTCTCATTCCTATTAAAATTAATGAATCACAGTCTGTTATACTAGTGCTTGGTTTTTCTAGCGACAAGGTGCCCGATCTTAAAATAGAGGACACTTTTATACATGGCATTACTAGGCTAATAGCGGACGCACAATTGGATTTCCTTCCGAGTGAAGAGCGTCTCACCAGCTTTACAAGAAATCTTGGACGGGTGAGGGATCCACGTCAACTCGCAGAATTTATCCTTGAGGTGAATCCGATGCTCGGATTGCTCTCCTCTACCATTATATGTCTAAGAGAAGGAATTGAAGGGACAGAATACCTGATTTATCTTCCCGAAAAATACATCGAAGCACAATTTATTTCTCTCGATAACCTCAGTTATCAGATAATAGATCCTAGCACTGACGCAATCTTTTATGAATTTCTACAGAAAGCTACATCAGATAATATTTGTTCCTCCGTACCATTTGAGAGATACACCTCCAATGAAAAAATGCATCCCTATCTAGCTAGATGTGCTGAAAAAGGGGGGAGAGGAGCAACAGCTTATCATTTGTTTCAAGATCAGCATCTGATAGGGTATTGGCTCACAATTCCTAAAGACTTTAGAAGGCCTTTCTCTCCTGAAAAATTAGAACCTTTCTTATCGCAGTTGTCAACAACGGTCAACAATATAAATATATATAGCGAATTGACAGAAAAGAAGAAAGAAGGTGAAATTCTTATGGCTCTGAACATTGATCTCGCTGCAACGCGGGACAAGAAAAGCCTTCTTAGTGTCATCCGTGGCAGATTGCAACCGATCATCTCCTTCTCACATCATTTTGTTTGCAAGGTTAACGAAAGCGATATGACCGTATCCATGCTATTGAGCGATGCCCAGTCTCCCTCACGCTTTCATCCGCTGTATGAATCTGTGAAAACCGTGAAATTTCTGATAACTGGCAGCATCTACCAACGAATTATCCGCTCGACTGAGCCGTTGGTTATCGATCTTGCGAATTTGGCAAGTCAGGAAAAACTTCCACCCCAGCTCCAAGTCAATTTTGATTCTGGGGTGGAAAAGGTAATCATGGTTGCACTTAGAGTAGATTCCACACTTCAAGGGATTTGGAGTGTGGCCTTTACCGAAAATCAACCTATTTTAGCTAGACACATACAGCTGATTAAAACGGTCTCGGCGCCCATTTCTATTGCGGTTGCGAACATCAGGGTAAACGATTCTTTGCGAAAAAGAGAGCAAGAACGCGAACGAATCATGGCGATGAGCTTTGAACTAACCGCCATCCGCAACAAGAATGAGTTAATGCATACCTTGGAAAGTTATCTTCCAAATATGTTTGACTTTCAGTCTCTCTGTATATATTTGGATAACTACAGCAGCGCTGAAGAGCCTTTTCTGTATTTTTCGAGAACATCCGGATTACAGAAGCAGAGTATTTACGCTGATAAGCTTCAGATGGCAGATAACCCTCTTGATTTTACCGGCTTGCTGAATTCAACTGAAATAACTGTAAGTGAAATCGGCATGCTAATCAACAGGCACCCAGATCTCCAAATCCTTCGATCAGCTTTCGAAAATGGGGCGAAATCAATAGTAAGTATCTCCTTGCGCAATGATAACAAGAGCATTGGGATGATGTTATTTTTTCTTGCCGAAGGAATGCAGTTCCCAGCTTATCATCACAACGCACTCCAGGTTATATCCTATCAGATATCAGCCAGCATCTCTGACCTTTTACTGAATGAAAACCTTAGGCGCAGAGAACAGGAAAAAGAACTGCTGCTCAGCCTCAGCGAAGATATTGCAGCTGTGAGAGATAAAACGCAGTTGACCCAGATTATAAAAAATCGACTGAAACCAGATCTCGGATTCGCACATTTTGCTCTAGGGGTAAAAGCCCCAGATAACACAATTATATCCTTCCTTGCAGATCCGGATTCTAAAGCAAAGCAACACCCCGCTTATAATAGGGTATTTAAGCAGGAACGCGAACAATGTGAAGATTTCATCGACTATATTAATCAGTCCCCATACCCAGTAATTCTGAATAAAAGAAACGCGGCGCAATTCGATGAGCTACCTTACGTAGTACACATCAATTTTGAGTCTGGTGTGAGCGAAATACTTATTGCCAAGCTTTTCGACGGCGTTTCAATTTTTGGTTACTGTTTTTTCTTTTTTGATAGGGCAGGAGTTGTCTCCAAGGATCAGTTTAGCCTGATCAAAGGAATCGCCAATCAGTTTTCAACAGCAATTTACAATATAAAAGCTAACCTGGAAATAATTAGCAGGGAGAAGGAGAGTGAGTTACTGATTTCATTAAGCCAGAAAACTGCCGGTATCAGAAATTCTGGCCAGCTGCTGGATCTGATCACTGAACAGCTTAACGAAGTATTTCATTTTGATCAGAGTTACATTGGTATACCCGTAGAAGGTAATACAGCACTGGGCATTTTATCCTCAACCTCGGATCATTCCACATTTGAAACACAAGACGTTTTTGGGAAAAATATCTCAATAGGTATAGAATTCTTTCAACAACTAAAAGAGGCCTCAAAACCAATATCCATAGACTTAAAATCAGATAAGTGGAAATCACTATCAGAGCTGAGAGTTGGTGCCAATTTTGAACATGCGGTAATTTGTAGCTTTGTAAACAAAGACGCGGTCATAGGTGTATGGATATTGCTATATAACAACGTCGATAATGTCAACTCCAAGTCCTTTAGACTTATGCAAGGGGTGAGCGATCAGCTTTCAAATTCCCTAGCTAACATTCTGGCGAATAAGCGCCTTTACCAGGATGAAATGAAAAAAGGAATTCTGCTCTCTTTTAGCAAGAATGTCGCGACAGCCCGAAATACAAGAGATCTTTCCAATATCGCCAATAGCGAACTAAAAAATATTTTTGCTTTCGACCACAGTGCTATCCTGCAATTAGAAAATGATGGCGTTCAGGCTACTCTGCTTACTTCGCCTACAGAACGTAGTCTCGATGTTAAAATCGAATCAAGGCCTGTTGCGCTTATCGAAATGTTCGGATCCCAGGAGTTAACTCATGATAGCCTTCTTTTAACTGAGCTAAATCTAAGCAATAGTGTAGTCGAAATGACGCCATTTTTAATTGGTAAAAGAAATCAAGGAATTAATCACATCATACTGATAAAATTAACTTATCGCACACAACCGCTAGGTTTTTGGGTACTCTGCTTTAATAAAAAACCTAAATTCTCGCCACTAAATAAACAGCTTGTTCACGATATAGCTGAGATTATTGCGACTACAATTTCCAACATATACTTCAACGATAGACTCAACAAAAGGGAACAGGAAAAAACCTCCCTATTAGAATTTACCCAAACCATTGCCGGAGTTCAGGACAGGTTTCAACTTAGAAGTATTTTCAATAGATACCTGAAGAATCTCTGCTTTATCGAGGACATTTGTCTACATTGGTTTTCTGACGATAAAAAATGGCAGAGCTGTTATTTTTGGAACCAGTCGGCCCCTGGTGCTCTTGACTTTGAATGCTCCCGAAAAACCGAGGGGGAAATTCAAATCAACGATGAGATTTTCAGCTTAATCATTGAATCACAAAGCCAGCAGCTTTTTAAAACAAGTGACCTGGCTAAAATGAGTGATGTCTCGCCCTATATCAACTTCCTCTCTCAACAGGAATGTGAGCACATCGTTGGTGTCCCAATGCTTCGGGGAAGGGAGGTCGTGGGGATTCTTTTCGTAAAAGAGTTTGACTCCCATACCGCCGATCAGCCCCTGTTCAGAGGACTTTGTACCCAGCTGGCTATTGCGGTATCCAACTTAGTAGCCAGCGACCGCATTCTGCAGCAACTATCCCAAATAAAAATGTACCAAGAGCGTTTGGAAGAGGAAAAGGTATATCTTAAACAAGAACTTGAAACCTCACATCATTATTCAGAGATCGTAGGCGATAGCGAAGAGATTAATAAGGTTTTTCAGATGATGTCTCAAGTGGCCGAATCGGACAGCACTGTTTTGATACTCGGTGAAACCGGAACGGGTAAGGAACTTATTGCCCGGGCAATCCATAACAGTTCTCCAAGAAGAAATCAACTGCTTGTGAAAGTTAATTGTGCAGCATTACCGGTCAATTTAATTGAAAGTGAGCTTTTTGGACATGAAAAAGGAGCATTCACCGGCGCCACCGAACGACGAATCGGTAAGTTTGAACTCGCGAACGGCGGATCGCTTTTTCTTGATGAAATCGGGGAAATGCCATTAGAACTGCAGGTAAAGTTGCTCAGGGCGTTACAGGAGAGAGAAATAGAAAGGATTGGCGGACGTGGAACGCTGAAAGTTGATGTCAGAATCATTACCGCTACTAACAGAAATCTCGAAGAACAGGCTGCAGATGGAAAGTTCAGGAGCGATCTATATTTCAGGTTATCGACTTTTCCAATTCATCTTCCCTCGCTTCGGGATCGCATCGCAGATATTCCTGGACTAGCGCGTCATTTTCTCAACAGATTCTCCAAGAAATCAGGTAAGGATATCACCACCATTAGCCATAAGGCAATGCAAGAGCTAGTAAATTATCATTGGCCGGGCAACATCCGTGAGCTAGAGCATCAGATTGAAAGAAGTGTGATCATGGCAGATGGCAACACGATCAAATCATTCCATCTACCGGTTTTCAATCCGAGCAGCAATAATCAATTGTCAGAAGGCATCCAATTGAGGACCATCGATGACAATGAGCGCGATCTTATTATAAATACACTAAAATACTGTAAAGGGAAAGTCAGCGGCCAAGGTGGTGCAGCGGAACTACTGGGAGTTCCATCCACAACATTAAACGCAAAGATAAAACGCCTTGGGATAAAGAAAAACTTCTCAAGGTAACTAAGAACCAACAATAGGGGAAAGTAGCGATTGGCTTACTCTCCAAACTCAAACTCTTTCTTAATTCCTAGTTTTTTGATTTTCGAATGAAGCGTGCTAACTGGAAGTCCAAGTATTTCAGCCGCTCCTCCAGGACCACCAACCTTGCCCTGGCAACTTTTAAGGACACTGATGATATGGTCTGCCTCATTCTCCTCAAAGGTTTTCTGTCTGTTTGCGGGAGCACTATTCTCTAACTGCCATATTCCGCTATTTAGACTGACCTTACTGATTGTCTCTTCTGAGCTCGTCAATACACTACGTTCTATCACATGCTCAAGTTCCCGAATGTTGCCTGGCCAGTTATAACTTTCAAGTGTTTTAATCACATCCGGGCTCATTCCGGAAATGCGTTTCGAAATCTTGCTGGCGAATTTTTCAATAAAGCTATTTGCTAAGGGTACAATGTCTTCTCTTCTATCCCTCAGGGCTGGAAGTTCAATCGGGAATACATTCAGTCTATAATAAAGGTCAAGCCTGAAACGTCCTTGAGAAACTTCCTTTTCAAGGTTTTTATTTGTTGCCGCAATGATACGAACATCAACCTTCGTCGTTTTGCTGCTGCCAACCCGCTCGAATTCCATCTCCTGGGTGACGCGCAATAGTTTTACCTGCGCCTCCAGAGGTAATTCTCCGATTTCATCAAGAAATATGGTTCCTCCATCAGCGGCTTCAAATTTTCCGATTCGCTTCTCTGCAGCGCCCGTGAAGGCACCTTTCTCATGACCGAAAAGTTCCGATTCTATTAGCTCAAACGGAAGTGCACCACAATTCACAATTACAAGAGGCTTACTTTTTCTGGGAGATAAGGCATGAATGCACTTGGCAATAAGCTCCTTCCCAGTACCGCTCTCACCAGTTATAAGTACCGAGGTTGCCGAAGATGCAACCATGTTTATCCGATCCAATACCCGCAACAGAATCGGGCTTTTTCCGATTATGCCATTGAAATTATTATTTTTGGTTTCATCCCTCTTGGCCTCACGTTGTACAGATGCTATATTTTTAGTACCTGTCGCTGCATCAATACGCGGATTTTTCACCTCTGTTAGCAATGCGAAAAGCTCTTTCTCTGTTTTTTGGAGCAGTGCCAACTGCTCATCGGAATAGGATGTGCTATTTCTGCTATAAAATGATAGACTGATTGGATCGGAACCAGAAATCGAAATTTTTTTTGTTAATCTGGATTCAAGCTCATAAAAATTGCTTAATTGTTTTTCCCAAATATCATCAAGCAGTGACTTTTTATAATCGATGTCATTGTAGATAATATCAACACGAGCTTTTGAGGCACGTGAGCGGAACCTGGCAATATCGCTAGCGTTCAATCCCATAGCGGACTGTAATTCAGTGTTTTTCAGAATCTGATACTCGTCGAATCCCACCCTCACAAAATTCCACTGTAAAGTCCCACTTTCCTTTCTATCTTCAAATTCAATTTTCATGTAGTCAAAAGGAATAAAGGTCTGGAATGCCCCCGGGATTAGGCTTATTTTTGCAGCCTGTGACGCAGATGATTCACTTATATTCTGTAATCCGCGTCTCCATACCGACTCTCTTTGAGTGTTTAGCTGAAGGTTATTCTGATGTTTTTTGCTGGCAATATCTAGCATAATCAGCAGATCTCGCTCGCGGAACGGTTTAACCAAAAAACCATAAGGCTGCGTAGACTTGGCTTTTTCCAATACGCTCTGATTAGTGTTCGCAGAAATATAAATGAAGCCTAGATTTCGCTCAGTAAGGTAACTTCCCAACTCTGTTCCCATTGAGCCGTCTTGAAGAAAAATGTCAAGCAGGACCCAGCTTGGTTTGCTTTTCTCAATTAGCTCTTTTGCCTCGCTCACCGTAGCAGCAATTCCACAGACAGTGTAGCCCGCTTTAATCAGCTTAAATCTGAGGTCATTGGCAACGATAAATTCATCCTCAACTATAAGAACATTTTCTTTCATATTTATGCTAATTGCTAAGCCGGATATTCGCCATCCGAGGTTAAGTTAGTGAAATCCACTGAAATAGATACCCCATGTTCATTTTTCAGCAACATTTCTCCGCGAAGCTGCCTGCTAAGTCCCATCATCAAACTAGTGCCCAGTGATTTGATTTCTTCTGTCTGGAAACTATCAGGAAGTCCTACTCCATTGTCAGAAATAGAGAGTCTGTAACTGCCATCATCCTTTTTGCAAATAAAGTTAATTTCTATCTTTCCACCAACTCGCTTTGGAAATGCAAACTTGAAAGAGTTGCTTAACGCCTCATTGATTATAAGGCCAATCGGTACAGCCGAGGTAATGGGCAAGGATGCCTGGCAGATATGGACATTGCATTTTATGCTTTTGTCCGTACCATATTCATCCTGAAGATAATCCACTAATTCGTTGATGTATACATTCATGTCGATTTTAGAAGGATGAAGCGGCTCATAGATTTTTTGATAAGCAAGCGAGATTGCATGAAGCCTTCTTTGGCTATTTTTTACCGCTCCTAACGCTTCGCTATTTTTTAAAAAAAACTCTTGGCTGTTGAGCAGGCTAATCATTATCTGCAAATTATTCTTTACCCTATGGTTAATCTCTTTCAACAACCAGTCCCTCTCTTCAAGCAATCCCTTCAAATCAACTTCAAGCCCGTTTGCCCTCTGCTGTAATATTCCCCGTTTATTTACTTCACGGGAATAGTAATAGAGTAAAACTCCCAACAGAATAGAACAGGTAATAAAATATAAATAAATTGAAGGCTGAAACATCGCAACACTTTTAATAAATAAAGGCCTGTGGATTGGATCATGTATTAACATGATATTCGTTAGATTGCCTTTATAAAACGCCATCTTGAGCAGAGATTTTTAGAGGAGACAATGAAATATCGATGGTCGTTTCAAGCATATCGGTAAAAGTTAGTTTTAAAGGCAATGTTTTATCAATAACATGTGCACACTAAAATGTAACAAGTCTGATGCCAAATAGCTAAGTGTTTGTCTTTTAGGCTGTTGTTTGTGTTTGGCAAAGTTCAATATGCGAAATATCGTATTTATGGATGCGATTCGTTTCCGATCTTCCCTTTTTGATCCAGTTAAACATCGTTAGATCGTTACACCCGAGCCACTTTAGATCAAAAATTCTTCTAAGCCCAAGGGATTATATTAACCCTCTGCCAGGTATTTATGGACAAAGCTAATAGCCATCGAGCCCTCGCCAACCGCAGATGCGACCCGTGCCATCGATCCTGCGCGGACATCTCCAGCTGCAAAGACTCCACTCATGCTAGTCTCGAGAAGAAAAGGATCTCTATCGAGTTTCCAGAACATTTGAAAGTCCTTCCTCATCCTAAGATCCCTGCCAGTTTCAATGAAACCTTTTTCATCACGTTGAACTGCTTTTGATATCCAATCCGTAAATGGTCTTGCCCCGATAAAAATATGAAGTGCAGAAGCTTCCATTGGATAAATTTTACTGCTAATTGAATTTTTAAGCATAATGCGCTCAAGCCTGTCAGTACCCTGGATGGCGACGATTTCTGTATTTGCGAGTATCTCTATGTTGGGAATTTTGCCTATTTGATCGATCAGATAGGATGACATCGTTTCGGATAAACCTTCTCTTCTTACCACCAGGAAAACCTTTGCAGCAAAGTTTGATAGGTAGACTGCCGATTGTCCTGCAGAATTTCCACCACCAAGGATAAAAGCATTCTTATTCCTGCATGCTGATGCCTCGGTGGTGGAGGCACCATAATAAACGCCTGCTCCTGTAAGATTTTTGATCCCATCAACCTCAAGCCTTCTATAATCTACACCGGTTGTCACTATTATTGCGCGGGTTACCACTTTATCCCCATTTTCAAGAATAACCAATTTGAAACCATTTTCCTGGACAATCTCAGACACTGTGCACGGGTTTATAAACTCGGCACCCAGGCGCGAGGCTTGCGTAATTGCACGCCTGGTGAGGTCTGCTCCACTCAAGCCATTTGGAAAACCTAGATAATTTTCGATTCTCGAACTCGTTCCTGCCTGTCCGCCAGGTGCTTTTTTCTCAATCAGAAGAGTTTTCAATCCTTCGGAAGCGCCATAGACCGCGGCAGCTAAGCCTGCAGGTCCAGCTCCAATAACCACTACGTCGTAGACATCGTTTGAAGCAACCAAACTGCAACCCGTTTTAGCAGCTATATCTGAAATCTGAGGATTTGCTGCAAAACTTCCGTCTTCAAAAAAAACAACAGGAAGATCATTTTCAGTAAGGCTGTTAATAGAAAGAAATTCCCGGCCTTCAGGATTCGTCTCCCAATCTATCCACTTGAAAGGAACAAGATTACTTCCCAAATAATCTTTAATCACATGCGAACTTGGAGCATACTGATATCCAATCAGGTGAATGCCCCTGAAGCCAGGCCGGTAAGCATTACGCCAGTCTGCCAACAGATCATCGACAATTGGAAAGAGCTTTTCTTCAGGCGGATCCCACGGTTTGAGCAAGTAGTAGTCCAGTCGTACATCATTTATTGCCCGGATCGCGGCATCGGTATCAGAGTAGGCGGTCAACAAGATTTTTTTTGCCGCAGGGAAAATCTCCATCGCCAGAGCCAAGAACCTAACACCATCCATTTCAGGCATTCTATGATCCGATATAAAGATGCAAACCTGTGCTGTTTTATTTCGCATATCCGTCAGGGTTTCGAGCCCATCCAAAGCAGAGGTAGTCTGCACGATTTTATATTCATTGCCATATTTCCCTCGCAAATCCCTGCCTATAGCTCGCAGGACCTGAGGATCATCGTCAATTAGAAATATCACTGGTTTTTCCATTTTTTAAAAATTTGTTTTTATGGGTAGACATACCGTAAACTCTGTAAATCCTGAATTTGAGTTTGCCTTGATACTTCCTTTGTGACGATTGACAATTTTTCTTACCAGATCGAGTCCTATACCCGTACCTTCGCCAACTTTTTTTGTGGTAAAGAAGGGATCGAAAATCATCGGAATCATTTCTTCAAGAATGCCTGGACCATTATCGATAACTGATATCCGAATGAATTCTCGATCTCGCTGAGTGATGATTTTAAGTTCGCCAGAACGATTTTCCTTCATCGAATCCAAAGCGTTGTCAATTAGATTTGTCCAAACCTGATTTAGCTCCCCAGAAAATGCATCTATTTTTGGCAAATCCAAATCGAAAAATTCGCTTACAATTATGTTTCCCTCCCGGATTTTATGATTGAGCATAATCAAAGTATTTATTAGCCCAGCATGAACATCGGTAGGCTGACTATCCAAGCCCCTGTCCATATGAGTGTATGCCTTCACCGAGCCTACAAGCTCAACAATCCGCCGGGAAGATTCGCTGATGTTTTTTGCAATACCGGTCATCTCAAGTAATTGATGCGCCCAGTTAAGCATTGATGAAATATTCTTTTCATTGAGATGACTGACGAGCATATCGAAATCCTCGGTAGCCAAACCAAATTCAAGAAAGGTCTCGCAAAGCAGGTCGCTGTTTTCAACTCTTCTTTCATTCAACCATTCCAGAATTTTATGCTCATGAACTCGTTTAGCGCGAAGGTAGAATTCAGTATTTTCATGGCCAGTCGTCGCTTTGGAAATGAATCCCAGGGTTGCAAGGATTTCTCCAAACTCGGTTACGCCACCCACTAAATCAGACAGTGCGGCAGGGAAATTTTTTAGCATGCAGATCAAATATGAAGAATCACGCAGCATCGCTGACGCCGGATTGTTCAATTCATGGGTCAGCCCAGCGGACAACTTTCCGAGTGCCATCATCTTTTCATCCTGGAAGTGGAAAGATGTGACATATCTCACTCTACTAGTCAAAACTTCAACAAGTGATTGAGTGAGTTCAAAGTTTGTTGCAATCATCTTATTGATTCTAGCCATGGGAAGGCACATCACCTGTACGTTGCCTACCGCATAGACGAAGGCGGATGGCATTTTATCTTTAGAATAGGGCAGGTATCCAGTGATCTCTCCGGCCTCCATAATCCTGATTTCCCGTTTATAACCATTCTGTAGCGTGTAGACCCTGCAACTCCCGCTCAGAATAAAGTGTGTGCCAGAAAATGGCTTCCCCGGTGACGATAGTTCCTGGCCGTCATTGAGCAGTATTCGGTCACAGTTGTCCAACAGCCAATTTAGCTGAAAATCAGGTACATGCTCTAACGCCTTAAATGAGCGAAATTTAATTAGGTCTACTTTTTCCATATTTTTTCCGGCTAGTTGAATCTTCGGATGTAAACTACCTCAAGTCTAGAGGCTTACCACGCTCATTTCTGTATGGGGTAAGGTGAAGTAAAATTCAGACCCGAGGCACGGACAGCTATTCGCTGCGATCAAGCCTTTATGGGCAGCGATGATTCGCTTCACAATATGTAATCCAATTCCATAGCCCTTTTTTGATCCCGAGCTAGCTTTGCCGCTCCTATAAAATTTTTCAAAAAGCTTGGGGATTTCTGTCTTTCCGATACCTATTCCTTCATCACCAATTACAACCATGACTTGTAAGGACTGCTTAAAAAGTTCCACATTTATTTTACTTCCCTTAGGAGAATATTTTACCGAGTTATTAAGGAGGTTCCTAATGACCTGAGTGATTTTGTTGCTATCAGCCTGCGCAAAGAGTGATCGAGGAGATTTTACTAAAAATCTGTACTCAGGATGTAGCTTGCTGTATTCTCCAACGATACCGGCTAACAGCTCAGCTAAATCAAAACTAACAACATTAAGGCGGACACCATTATGCTCCAAGAGCGAAAAATTTAGGTATTCCTCCGTTAAACTCTGCATTTCGCTAATCTGCCCATCTGCTTTTGTCAACAACTGACTGACCATTATATCTTTATCACCTAGTGACTTGTAGGCGCTCTGAAGAAAAAGTCTCATAACAGTCAAAGGTGTGCGGAGTTCGTGGTTTAGGAATGCCACCATATCCAAGCTATCCTGTTCTTGGTTTTTTGCTAAGCTGATATCCTCGAGCAAACCGGAAACAAGTTTGTTTTTCCCATCGCCTGATGGTTGTATTCTACCAATGAGTCTTGCCCATTTACCTCGCTGGTCATTAGAGGATATTTTTATTTCCACAGAGAACGCCCCATCGAAGCCAACTGCTTTCGAGATATCTCTAATCCGCTTCTTAGAATCGGAATCAAGCATTCTGATTAAGAAAATATAACTTTGGCTCAATCTATCTAAGCAGAAAAAGTTATTAAAAACTCTACAGCCATACAGGTTCCTGCTGATTGGGTCGATTTTCCATCGGCCCAACATTCCCGTCTGGGAAACTGCAGATTTTGTATTCAAATTGGCCTCAACATGGGGACCTTCCTCTGCCCATGGCTGAAAGTCTGCAATTTCTCCATTAATCACTATACCTGACGACTGCATTTTGGTCTAAAATTTTCCATCCAAGATATCATGTCTGACGGCCTAGATGATGTCCTTAATATTTATATCTGGGCAAAGATATTTTCTACCAAATTTCGCTTACTGTATGGATTAGATAATTACTAGTATGATTAAACTATTAGGGAATATAATCTTTCTTTGCAGGATACACATTACGCCGCTGGTTTGAGCGCTTTATAAAAATTCAGAGATTCCCAATTGTCGGTTTTCTACAATCCTACCCAAAACACCCGGTTAGCATAGCCCCAACCGTACACCAAAACACCTTTTCTGTACAAACATTCCAGCAAATTCCAGACGAACTTTATACGAATTGAAATCAAAGTAAAAAAAACCGAGCAGCTGGAAGCTAAACCTACTACCAAGTACTCACTTTCATCCTTAAAACTAAATATCATGATCAAACCACAAACCGATATAAAAACGCTCAGATTAAATAAAGCCTTTGTATTTCTTTTGCTTTTATTCCTGTTTATCGGCATGCGTGCGCTATCCTCTCTGGAATCCGAAAAACAAATTGGGCAGCAGCAGCGGCCTGATCAGAGCTCCCAAACAAATGTCGGTATCTCGGCAAATGCAGGCACGGATATCAATAAATCCATTTTAATCCATGCGATCGAACCGGAAAAATAAACACAGGTGAAAACATATTAAGTCAAGGCCCGAAAAAAAATCAAATTGCATTAATAGCTAGCCATATGCAAAACAACTTTACTAACGAGCGTGTAGCCATTATTGGATACAATAGAAGTCCATTTGCACGCATAAATACCGATTATCTATCTCTTGGGAATCAGGACATGCTGACCCATGTACTCAACGGGCTCATCGAACGCTATAACCTTCATGGCGCAAGGCTGGGCGAGGTCGCCGGTGGAGCTGTCATCAAGCATACCAGAGAAAGCAGCCTGGTTAGAGAAAGCATTTTGGGCACAGCACTGAGTCCTCTGACCCCGGCAGTTGATCTGCAGCAGGCCTGTGCTACAGGGGTAGAGGCGGCCATCTATATTGCAAACAAAATTGCATTAGGCCAAATTGACTCAGGAATCGCCTGTGGAGTAGATTCTACCAGTAATGTCCCGATTGTAGTTGGTGAGAAACTGCGCACGATTCTGCTAGAGGCACACCGAAGTAAAAATGTATGGTCTAAAGTGAAAATCTTCGCAAAGCTGCGTCCCAGGGACTTTCTGCCCGCTGTTCCAGGCATTAAAGAGTCAAGGACCAGCATGTCAATGGGCGATCACACTGAGCTGACAGCCAAATTTTATGGGATTTCCAGGGAGGAGCAAGACTTTTACGCCATGCAGAGCCACCGCAAATTGGCCAAGGCATATCAAGATGGTTTTTTCTCGGACATGCTGAGCCCGCTAATGGGGCTTGAATCTGATAATAATCTGCGCAGAGATACGACGATGGAAAAACTTTCTAAGCTTAAAACCTCATTCGATCCAATCAATGGATCACTAACCGCTGGAAATTCCACACCCTTCACTGATGGTGCTTCCAGCTTGCTGCTATCCTCGGAGCGCTGGGCGAGAGAACGCCGCTTGCCAGTCAAAGCCTATATCTCGTTTGCAGAAGTAGCCGCAATTGAATATGTGGACCACCCGCAAAATCTACTTTTAGCCCCTGTCTATGCCGCTAACCGTATGATGGGAAGATCAGGATACGATTTTCAATCTTTCGATTATTATGAGATTCACGAAGCTTTCGCCGCCCAGGTGCTCGCCACATTAAAAATATGGGAAGATAAAGCGCTAAGCAATTCTTTTGGATTCGAGCCCCTTGGCAAAATTGATATGAACCGCCTGAATGTTTATGGTGGAAGTCTCGCCGCAGCACATCCATTTGCTGCAACCGGTGGAAGAATTATTGCAACGCTTGCCAAGCTTCTCTATCAAAAAAGAACGGGCAGGGGCTTTTTATCCGTCTGTGCAGCGGGTGGGCAGGGAGCCACAATGATTCTGGAACGATAGCGTAAAACTGAAGAAGCCTTTGGGAAATGACTTTTAAATATATCCTTCAAAATCTTGTAGCGATATATAGTGATTAAGCAATTCTATAGCGAAATATCGGGTTTTGAATAACTTAATAAGTTTATTAACTATCTGTTTTATAGCGTTTTGTCTATTGGTATTTGTTTTGCCTTAGTCTGCCCATTCATCTTATGATTATGAAGAATTACACTTACATCCTAATCCTTACATTTTCTGTATTCTCAAGCGTTCCTTACTTAAGCGTTGCTCAGGAAAGGAAGTTAATTTTGAGAGACAGCATTAGCGTGAAAATACTTCCCAAGTATGACAGTGTGAGCAAAGTTCACAGATTTCTATTTGGAGAAAACTACCGCAAGGAGTATGCTGCATTAACCAAAATTCCGGTTTTGCGAATCTCTACGCTTTTCGGAGGCTTAAAGGCTACAGCTTTAGGTGGTGGAAACCAGTCGAAATCACTACGCTTGGAGGATGCCGCGGGCAACGAGTATGCGCTGAGGATGGTCGAAAAGTTTCCTGAGGTACTTTTGCCAGAATCATTGCGGAAAACTTTTGCGGGAGAGGTGATTAAGGATAACATGTCTGCCCAACATCCTTTTTCAGCACTAATCGTACCACCGCTTGCGAAAGCGACTGGACTTTACCACACAAATCCTATAATCGGATGGGTGAGCGAAGACGCTGGACTGGGTGAGATAGGAAAGCTTTTTGCCAATACCGTATGTCTGTTAGAAGAGCGCTATCCAGTTGGTCATTCAGAGAATACCACCAAGATGCTTAAAAAACTCTCGGAAAGTTACGACAACCAGGTCGATATCCAAATGATGGTTAAGGCAAAATGCCTTGACTATCTCATAGGCGACTGGGATAGGCATGAAGACCAATGGCGATGGTACCCCTCTCCACAAAAAGGGGGCATTCTATATCAGCCGGTGGCCCGGGACAGGGACCAGGTATTTTACCGGTCTGATGGGATGATTCAGCGCATGGCCCAATCCAGCTGGCTTCTTCCCATGATGCAAGGATATGAAAGAGATGTAAAGAATATAAACTGGTTTTTATGGGAGGGTAGAGAAATGAACAGCAGAATATTTGATGAGATTTCTCAAGTTGAGTGGGACAGCACCGTAGTCTCTTTCTCCCAGGCGATAAGCGACGATGTTCTTGCTGATGCCGTTAGCAGGCTTCCGGAACCGGGTTATAGCATGAGAAAAGATCAACTCCTCTCTCAACTCAAACTACGCCGAAAAGAGCTACCCGAAGTGATGGCTAAATATTACCGTTTTTTCAACAGAATTGTAGATATTCCGATGAGTGACAAATCAGAGCGCTTAGTCATAGGCTCAGACAAAAAACAGTTGTTTGTGAAGGTATATAAAGCTAATCGGACCAGGAAGAATCCGCTAATATATTCCCGAACCTTCGATGAAAAGATCACAAAAGAGATTCGGGTATATTTAAGAGGCGGCGAAGATTCTGTATTTATCGACAACAAAACATCAGGCATTTCAGTGCGGGTCATCGGCGGCGATGGACGGAAAGAATATTTGGTTACCCAAGGCAGAAAAGTCCGCCTTTATGAAAAAGGTTTCATCAAGCATTTTAATAAGAATGGAATTCTGCTAAGGCTATCTGAGGACAGCGCTAACACAGCCTTCCTGGCAAAGGATATGTATAAAAGAAAATTTATTTTTCCGAACCTGGGCTACAACAACGATGATGGGCTTGAGATCGGGGCAGGAATAAATTTCACCAATCCGGGATTTAGGAAAGTTCCCTATGCCAGTAATCATTCTTTAAGTTTCTTATACTCCTTTGGCACCTCGGCATTTCGAGTGGACTATTTTGGAGAGTGGCTAAAGACGCTCGGAAAGGCCGATATAACACTGCGTGCGATGATAAAGGCGCCTAGCAACACCCAGAATTTTTTTGGCCTGGGTAACCAGACACCATATGACGGCGATCAACAACTTAGTTATTACCGTGCCCGATTTAACCTCTATAAGCTAGATCCTGCTGTGAGGTGGAGGGGCAAAAAGTTTTCCTTAAGTGTTGGACCATCGCTGGAATACTATACCTATGATAAAGGAGAAAACGACGGGCGACTAATCGGCAACCCGGCGAATATTCACTCATCAGACAGCCTGACAGTGGATAAGAATAAGCTTTTTGTAGGCGCAGTTGCTGAATATATTTTCGATACAAGAAATAGCTCGCTCCTGCCTACAAAGGGCATAAATCTCAATATTCGCATAGCTGGATCAAAAGGGCTGAATAGTTTCTCCAATAATTACGGACAGCTAAATTTAAGTCTGGCTGTATATGAAAAGCTTGACGATGCAGGCCACCTCATCCTCGCCAACAGGTTCGGGGGAGGATTGACCTTAGGGAAACCGGCTTTTTACCAAGCACAATTTCTTGGCGGTCAGGGAAATCTTCTAGGATTCAGACAATATAGGTTTGCAGGAGAGCAAAGCGTTTACAACAATTTGGAACTACGATGGAGGCTGGCAGACCTGGCCAGTTACGTCCTTCCCGGTCAGCTTGGCATCCTCGGCCAATACGACCTGGGCAGAGTATGGAAAAAAGATGAAACCTCAAACGCTTGGCACCATGGCCTGGGGGGAGGTTTGTATTTTGCCCCTGCTGGATTTATGGTTATCAGGGCGGTAGCCGTCCGGAGCAATGAAGGTTGGTATCCATATCTCGCACTATCCTTTAGATACTAATTACACCACCCTAATTTACATTAACCCCTTTATAACGCTTTGTTCCCCTAACAATAATTCTTTGCAGTAAATCCCCAAAATTTTAAAATAAACAATAAACATTATCGCAACATGAAAAAACTAACTACCTCTTCTGGCATTCCCTACTTCAATCACGAAGATACTCAAAGCGCTGGCCCCAGGGGACCGCTTTTGCTCCAAGACTTTATCCTTCATGAAAAACTAGCACACTTTAATCGAGAAAGAATTCCTGAGCGCATCGTTCATGCGAAAGGCTCTGCAGCGTACGGGACATTTACCGTAACCCATGACATAACGGCCTATACCAAGGCAAAGGTATTCAATGCTATCGGAAAGCAAACCAAAGTGCTGTTGAGGTTTTCAACTGTTGGTGGCGAAAAAGGGTCAGCTGATACAGAACGCGATCCTAGAGGTTTTGCCATAAAATTTTATACTGAGGATGGGAACTGGGATTTGGTCGGAAACAATACTCCAGTCTTTTTCGTCAAAGACCCTAAGAAATTTCCTGATTTTATTCATACCCAGAAGCGAGATCCCTACACCAATTGCAAGAGCGCGTCTATGCTCTGGGACTTCTGGTCACTAAATCCGGAAAGTCTACATCAGGTGATGTTTTTGATGAGTGATAGAGGTACGCCGCAAGGATTTCGTCATATGCACGGTTTTGGCAGCCATACTTATAGTCTGGTTGATCATAATAATCAGATTGTTTACGTAAAATTCCATTTTAAATCCCAACAGGGGATCCAAAATTTTACCGCTGAACAGGCTCAGCAAATGAGAGGTCAAGATCCAGATTACGCGCAAAGGGACCTGCTTACTGCAATCGATCGGGGGGACTTTCCACGTTGGGATCTAAAAATCCAAATCATGACCCTTGAGCAGTCTCGAAACCACTATTTCAATCCTTTCGATCTCACTAAGGTCTGGAGCCACAAAGACTATCCCTTAATCCCTGTAGGTACATTGGAGCTTAATGAAAATCCTGAGAATTATTTTGCAGAAGTGGAACAGGCAGCTTTCGCTCCGGCACGCATTGTGGATGGGATTGGTTTCTCTCCGGATAAAATGCTTCAGGGAAGAATCTTATCCTATCCAGATGCCCAGCGTTACAGGCTTGGGGTAAACTATGAGCAGATTCCTGTAAATAGATGTCCTTTCATGGTAAATAACTACCAACGAGATGGTCAAATGCGGGTCGATGGCAATTCTGGAAAAGCCCCAAATTATTTTCCCAACAGTTTTGACGACATAACGCCTGACCATGCCTATAAGAGACCGGCAGAAATCCTTGAATCTAATCTTGTGGATCATTTTGACCGAAATGCTGAGGGTGAAAATGACCACTATACCCAGCCGGGAAACTTTTACAGAGATGTCTTGGATGAGCAGGGTAAAGCTGCCCTTTCCAAGAACTTTGCGGATTCCATGGGGTCAATTGAAGGAGATAAAAAAGATGAGATCATAAATAGACAATTGTGTCACCTTTTTAGGGCTGATTTTGCGCTAGGTATGAGCATCATGAAAAACCTTGGGATTACCACTGAAGACCTTCCACAACACATGGGTAAGTAAAATAACATTAAATCTAAAGAATAAGGGAATGCAGAATCTGCCATTCCCTTTTTTAGTGCCCTAACCATCCTTTAATATTCACAGCTTAGCATCATAACTTATGCTCACTTTCTATGCGCAGCAACAGCAGTCTCATTCCATTTTTCCCATTCATCAATTCTCGCCTTATAAACAGCCCTTGTTTTAAGTAAACCAATCTTACCCAAAAAGAATCGTAAGGGTGGATTTTTGCAGTCTATCAGCTCATGCATTGCATCAACCGTGGCCTCGGGATCGCCATAGCTGTCTTTATCCCGTGAAGCAAATATTGAGGCCCTCAGTCCGTCATATGCTGCGACGGGTTGACTTGTAACCGCAGAGGTACCCCCGAAGTCTGTCGAATATGCATTTGGTTCTACCAAGGTTACGCTAATTCCCTGCCCGGCGACTTCCTGAGCAAGCGCTTCACTCAAACCCTCCACTGCAAACTTTGTTGCACTATAGATACCTATCGAGGGCATCGACCATAGACCCAAAACACTTGAGAGCTGGATGATGTGCCCACTTTGCTTTTTTCTGAAGATGGGTAGGCAAGCCTGAGTAACCCATAAAGTTCCAAGGATATTGGTATCAATCAGAGATCTGGCTTCCTGCTCATCAATTTCTTCGACCATTCCAAACACGCCGTATCCAGCATTATTGATCACTACGTCCAAACCATCGAAATGTGCATTCGCCCTATTTACCACGGCAAATACTGCTGAACGGTCATTGATGTCCAGTTGAAATGACAGAAATGTGTCGGGATACAGCTCTTTCAGATATTTCAGTCCATCTACATTCCTGGATGTTGCTGCAACCTTATCTCCTCGTTTCAAAAATGATTCCAACCAGATTTTACCGAATCCACGGGAAGCCCCCGTAATGAAAATTGTTTTTGCCATAATATTAAGTTTTCGTATCTCAAAATTAAGCCCTGCTAAGTGGCCAGCCTTGTACGAAACTTATAAAAAATAGCACCATTAGAGTGATTAACCCTTCTTTTTTTAAGCAATAAAATGGCTAGAGAGGGTCTGGAAACTTTTGATCAAAAAAATGCCGACAGGAATCCCTGACCGGCATCAACCTATAAACCTAAAAAAAACTACTTTATATGCGCTCTTAGAAACCAGGCCATCTCCTCATGAGATTCCATAAGCCCGGTTAAAAAGTCACTAGTGCCAGCGTCCAGAAAATCATTTGCGATAGAATTGATATTCCCTCTGATAAACTCGATTATAGTTTCATGATCAGCCAGCAGGTCTTTGATAAATCCGATGGCGTCATTGCTCCGCTCGCTGTATTCGCTTAAGTGGGTGAGGGAGAGGAAATTCTTTAGCGTTGCCGGAGCGTAATGTCCGATTTTCCGAATCCGCTCCGCAACACTATCAATGAACTCATCCAGCCTAGTATACTGCTCTTCAAAAAACTTATGTTTTGATAGAAAGTCCGCTCCTTCGATATTCCAATGGGCGTTTCGGGTTTTTGTATACAGTACATATTCATCTGAGAGTAATTTCGCTAGCTGCTCTGAGACAGCCTGCCTGTTTTCTGATGTAATTCCTATTTTTGCTTCCATTTTTTATAGTAATTTTTAATCCTTTGCTGACTTTTAATAGCCCAGGACTTTTTTTCTATCTTTTCTAATGATGCCCTTGGCGGCTTCAGATAGCAAGATTATCGCAGCGCCAAGCATGATAACGTCCTTAACCACCAGTCTTCCTCTTCCGGACAGATAGGGAAACCCGTAAGCTCCGTCTCCTAAATCTGGTACCCAGGATTCTGGAGTCGTGACCAGAAAGGAAAGCGTACCAATACTCATTAACACCAAAAGCAAACTTCCAAAGAAGCCAGCGCGGTCATTCCAGTAGCCTAGAAGCAACAATGTAGCAATCCCTATAAGCAGAATGCCCAGTCCATTTCCAAAACCATAGGTATTGTTTTTTTCATTCCACTCTCTATTTACCTTGATGAGTTCGCCTTCTTTATTACTATGTGTTTTATACTCCTCTGGTCTGCTATAGAAGAATGACATGAACGGGCTATTTGCAACAAACGGAGTGATGCCATCCGCTTCATAGCTTACAAATTTTAGCCCTCCGATCCAGATAAGGACGAGCGCGCATGCAAAACGGGTAAATCCGAGACCAAGATTTCCAGCTTTAGAGCTAAGTATGACGATTGAATTAAATATATTTCCCATAACCAATTTTTAAACAGGTCTTTTAAGACCATTTATTAACAATGAGAAATTATAAGCTAGGAACTGCCGGGAAATCTACCTCGGGTTTAGTCACCGCGTATACATAATTCGTAATGGTTCTAATGCCAGCAAGCATAATTGTATCGATCAGGTTTTCCTGAGTATATCCTCTAGCGATAAATTCATCAATGATCGAAGCGTCAACCTCACCCTTATTTTCAGCGAGGCTCTTCGCGAACTTGGCCAATGCATCGTATTTTTCATTGAATGAAATTTCACCACTTCTGATTTCCAGAATCTGTTCATCGGTAAACCCATTCGATTTAGCAACAGCAGAATGGGCGCTCAAACAGTATGTGCAGTTATTGATCTGACTCACAACCAGATTTACAATTTCCTTTTCCTTTGCACTTAGGGATGATTTGCCACCTTGCGCGCCAAGAAAAGTTCCCAGGGCATTTTCCGAATGGGCAAAGCTTGCATATAAATTTGGTACAAAGCCCATCGATTTTTTAACAGTATCAAAAATTCCTTGATTTGCAGGTGAGACCTCGTCTCTAGCCGGCACATTAAATGTAGTACTCATAGAAACAAAATTAATCCCCTTAAATCTTCCTTTCAATGTACGTAAAGCTTTTTTGTTGTACGTTTCACCTTATCTAATAAAACTAAAAGGTAAGATTGGGTTTCGTGTTATGATAACATGTGCTCAGTTCTTCTTTCCGTACAAACTTATCCCTGTTCTGTACAATTTATTTTCTTTTTAAAGCAATAAGTTTGGTCCTTAAATTATTATCCAAAATTATTCCAAATGAGAGCATTTGTATTGACTCAGCCAGGAGTGGCTACCAATTTAGAACTTAAGGAAATTGCAAGTCCGAAGATAGCAGATAATGAACTGCTTATTCGAACCAAGGCGATAAGTATCAATCCTGTTGATGTTAAGACAAGGGAAGGGTCAGGCTTTTTTGCGATGATAAAGGGTAATGATCCATTGATAATAGGCTGGGATATTTCCGGAATTGTAGAGAAAGTTGGTGAGAACGTGGCTGATTTCAAAGTTGGCGATGAGGTTTTTGGGATGGTCAACTTTCCAGGTTATGCAAAAGCGTACGCAGAGTTAGTTGCTGCCCCTGCATTGCAAATGGCGATAAAACCTAGCAACATAAGCTTCGGGGAAGCAGCAGCCTCTACGCTTGCCGCCCTCACCGCATATCAGGTTTTGGTAAAAACAGCGAATGTAAAAAGGTTTCAGAAAGTGCTGATCTCGGCAGCATCGGGAGGAGTTGGTCATTTCGCCGCTCAGATAGCAAAGCATCTAGGCGCTTACGTGATAGGAAGCTCTTCGGAGAATAACCGCGAATTTGTTCTGAGCCTTGGAGTTGATGAACATGTAAACTACAAGGGAGCAGAACTGGAAAATCTTGTAGGGAACCTGGATTTTGCGCTCGATGCAGTAGGGGGAGAAAATACAGAGCGATTATTACCCCTTATTAAAAAAGGCGGAATGCTTGTCACTATTCCAACTACCTTAAGCGAATCTGCCGCTGCAATGGCGAGCGCCCATGGCGTAAATGCCCAATTCCTACTCGTTAAATCCAACGGGGAAGACATGGCTGCAATCGCAGAACTTTTATCCTCAGGAATATTAAAGGCGCACATTTCTAAATCATTCCCTTTTGAGCAGCTGCCAGAGGCGCACATTGCAGTGGAAACCGGTCGAAGTGTCGGAAAGGTTGTCGTGCTACTCCCATAAAACCAACAAAATTCAGTTTCGGTGGCTAACCCCGGCGATTTTGGCAGGGATTTGCTAAGTTGATGATTTTCATGAAGCCTACAAAATTGACATTAATTACTAAACACAAAACTGTGGCGGACCATATTACAAAACTCGGGAACTATACCATCACCGCTATCAAGGATTTCTTTAATGCATTTCAAGTCCCTACGGTTTCTAAAAGCGCAATTCAGGATGGAGTTGATTCTGGCGTTATCAAGCTTATCGATGTAAGGACTTCAAGCGAACGTGACGCCTTCAATATCGGAGGAATCCATATTCCAATTGATGAAATCGAGGATTATAAGGATTATTTCTGTTCCGATTTTACCTATGTTTTTTACTGCAGTTCGGGAATGCGGAGCGCAGAAGCCATACGCATGATAAAATCAAAAATACCGAGTTTAAAAGCACTATCGCTACTGGACGGGGTAGGAGAATGGCTAGATAACCAGGCTGGATAGATCGGAGAATTAGCGCTAAATTTTAAATGGCATTTGGTGACACCAACGAAAAAAAATTCTATCCAGGCTGTCAATTCGGGTTGATTTAAATAAAATTTGAAAAAATGTTAAAGCCCTTTCAGTTTGATTGAAAGGGCTTTAAGCTTTTACCCTTCCTCTCTATGGGGTTTGTCCTTCTTCTTTTCCTCAGCTATAACAAGTCCTTGGGGAATTGCTAGGGAATAAAATCTTTGGAAAAAATATTCCATGCCGTTCTCTGCATTTTTTTTAAGCCAATCTTTTGCTGCTTTTCTGGAATCAAATGGAGGACCATATGGAATTGTTCCCTCTATGGGAAAGTTCCCACTCTGGTGCACAACCTCTTCAGCCGCAATCCTAAAAATTTTAAAATATCTGTTCATCGTTCTATTTTTTAGTGGTTATAAAATTAGACGAAAATAACGAAAGCATTAGAACGATACGTTGTACGCAACCTCGCAAAAGTGGTATAGTCGGTAGCCTTTAACAACCAGATCATTTTAAAACGGCAATCTAGTAGCGAATAATACAATTTTATCATTTATACATACATTTTAGATTCCGGGATTAGCGCTAATTTGCCTGGAATTAACAGCGGAAAGGAAGATTTTGAGTTTTCAAATTTTATACTATCCGAACATGTGACCAGGCCATTAAAAAAAAAGATTTTATGAAAACAAACGGAATAATCATTCGCCGCACGAGCGCATCAGTAAAAACTACCATCGATCATTTTGAGGAATTTTTAAAAAATCACGGCGCAACCATTTATGCCCGGATCGACCAGCAGTCCGAGGCAGATAAAGTGGGTATAGCTCTCCTGCCGTTGGAATTCCTTTTATTTGGAAATCCAGCCAAAGGTATTAAGATTATTAAGGAAAATGTGCTCTCCTCACTGGATCTCCCTTTAAAGATCATTAGCTGGAGTGATGGCGATGGACAGAGCTGGGTTGCTTTCAACGATTTGGCCTACCTAACAGATCGCTTCGGACTTGTCCCAGACACAGATTCTCCACTTAACTTGTCACCAATGGTGGAATATATTCTCAAAAACCAGGTGCCTCGCGACTAAGCTTTAGCGCCAAATGAATTTGTGAACTATGCCTGTCCAAGATATGGGAGCTTCTATCTGTTTAGTAAGAAAATAAAAACAGCCCTCGAATTGCTGGACTGTTTTTTTGTGTCTTATGAGATGTTATCAAGCAGAATTTCGCACGCCTTATGCAGTAGCCCACCGATCGGTTGCATTGAGGTGTGCGTGAGGTATATCTCCCCGCCAAGACTAAGCGCCCCGACCGTCTGCTCGCTTCCGTCGCCCGCTAAAACCATCGGCCCCCAAAGTGAGCTGATCTTAACCTCACCTTCTTTGTCCCCAAGATCAATCCTACCAAGGTTACTCAGCATCAGGTCTATTCCGCCCGTCGAGCTTATCACATTTACGAACCATTCAAATTCCATTGGCTGAAATAGTAAATGCCTAAACTGGTTTACATATTCCATTGTCTCTTCCTTCGAACCGATATTTTTAAGATCCTCGTTCACCTTTCTTCCCAGTTCCCAGAGATCAGGAACAGTGTCTATTTTTAGCTCGGTAAGTCTGGTGATTATATTCAGCGCAAAATCTTTTTCGCTTGACAGAGCCTTCCTTACCGAAGCTGGTGTTCGCAGTGAAATCACTCTGTTTGTCCGACTATACCCACATTCCGCAATGGCCATAGCTAAGGCAGCATTTAGCAATCCATTGACCGTGAGCCCATTCATCTTGGAAGCCTCCACAATCGCAGCACTAGTTTGCCGGTCCAGTTTTAGGGTATCGATGTAAACTTTTCCATCATCAGGATTGAGGTATTCCTGTTGAAAGCGTTTAACATCCTTCTGGTCAGTAGGAGCACTTTTCCGGTCTTCAATCCCAAGATTCTGATCCATGGACATCGGAATGCCAAGATCTTCAAGCAAATCCCCATTTAAAAATTTAACGAGATCAGCTAATATATTAACCATTGAAAAACCATCTCCAATAATATGATGCGCGAGCAGGACTATTCTTGTGCTAGCATCACCCGGAAGCATAAAAATTCTAAACAATGGGCCATCTGATAAGTTAAAGGGTTTGGCAATCTCCAACTCAACTAGTCTTTTCCATCTCTGCGGATCCGGATCTTCTATGACCTGAACTTCGAGCGGAGTACGCTCGCCATAGCTAAACGAATAGTTTTGGTTTCCGTCAATGATCACTTTTGCGCATAAATTCGGATGTCTTTTTTGTATAGCTTGCGCGAATAGTTGAAGTTGATCCACGGCGAGAATACTGCTGAACTCTGCTGACAGTGCAAAGGTTTTTGGAGCAATTCTGTTCAAAACCAGAAATAGCTTTTCTACGCCTCCCATAAGTTTCGATTTTTGTTCTTTCATCATACCTGTCCTGATTTTTATTGCTGATTTATACCTACATCCTCGATTATCGACTTCGAGAACACTATTTCTGATTTATGGATTTGCTCCATAAAATTCCAGGAACAAAATTAATGGGTTCGCACTTTGATTGTCGGTGAAAAATGTGGTACCAAACATCGTTTTTTTTGTATTGTACTGATCAGGCGTTCATCCAAGTTGTCATTTCATTCGCCGGATTACCAAAGCTAGCTGTACCATAAAATGTAGTTTACTTACAACTTAAGTCCTTAGCGTACAATCTACGATTGTATTGGACCTAGGAAGCAGGTTTTAGCTTATGATCTTAAAGGGTAAAAGGATATACTTTGGAGATTGCTATTGCTTACACACCCTACTACAATCTATTAACTGATAACTTTTTCGAAGAGCATCTCAATATGAAACTCAAATTTACCTCCATAATTTTCCTCATCTTGCTCACAGCTAAATATGCCCGTGGACAAACCGAAAACACATTTTCCCTGACCCTTGATGAGGCATTTCACTTGCAAGAAAAATAGCCAGCAGCTTAAGATTTCCCGAAAGTTTTTAGAGATCGCGGCCCATGAAGCAGATATTCAGAACTTGAACAAACTTAACTTGATATTACCCCGCTTATTTTGCTTTTCCTGTATTTTATATCCCGGCATCTTGCGAGCAACCTAAAAGGATAGCCTTTCTGGAACGCCTCGAGCTTAGAGCCATGGTTTTTATCTTTACGAAGGTCGGTTAAAGCTAGAATTTCCTGCCTTAATCTCGAAGTAAAATATGGCATAAAAAAACCCGGAAGTGCTCGTCAGCATTCCCGGGCCAAATTATAGATAGTTAACAATTAGTTCTTTGCCAAAAACAAATTAATATAACCAGCCATCAATTCAGGTTGTTGATGTTGTGGCCCATGACCTGCATCATTGAGTATAATATGCTGCATGGTAGGCGCCTGGCGGAGTAAAGGAAACCAATTCTCAACCGCATAGCTGATATCATGATCTCCTGAAATTACCAAAACAGGAATATCAAGGGTTTTATATTGTCCCCTGTAATTCAGCGCATCCTCTTTTAACCTTCCTGCACCTGCAAAATAGCGCTGAAATACTTCTTTGGTTGAAGGAATTTTTGCGCTGTCTAAACGCTTGGCAATACGCTCGTGAGAAGCTTTTGCTGCCTCCTTGCTGTTCTCAGAAGTTGGTTCGAAGAACAGGGTATATTCATCTTCAAGATTATTCGTAGGCATAAGCGCTTTCTCAAAAAAAGCCTTGTCAAAAGGGACATCATTTTGTCCAGGGGGATTCGTGCCGATAAAGATACCCTTAATCACTCTTTCTTTGTTTTGAAACATAGACGCCTGTGCAACCTGGCCACCATACGACCAGCCGGCAACGATAAATTTATCGATTCCCAACTGATCAAGTAGCTTAACGCCGACTGCAGCGACCTCATTCATGTCCATCGGAAGCTCTCCGCTAGAGTCGCCAATGCCAGGATAATCAAATAGGATTACTTTGTGTTTTTCAGCAATGGGGCCGAGGAATAACGGATCCCAAGTGTCTAATATTCCGCGGAATCGGTTGTAGAATAGGATAGGTGTTCCTTCTCCGAAAACCCGGTAAGCAATCTTATTTCCTTCAATTTCCGCATATTGATTCTCTGCGGTAGATACGTTATTTTCCATTATTTTGATTTTTGAATTTTCTAATCAAATTTAAATCAAGTGCGGGAGCTAATATGGTATGGAAAGGTGGAAATATTGTACCAAAAGGCGGTTTGAATGATAATTAAAAATCACCCCTAATTTCAAGCGCCAATGTTTTTTCAGAATTCATGGACTTTAGGCGTTGAAAAATTGGAAGCATACATTTTATTCCATAATCGTTACAATTTCCAGGCCTGTGTATTTGCCAATTTTGTGTGCGATGTCACTCAGTTTAAATTCGAATCGGAGCGACTCATTTAATCCAGTTTTTGTATAACCTTGTAATTTAGGGATATCTGCCTGGGTGTATAAACTTTAAATAACTATAAAATATAGAGATGGAAAAAATCAACAGTAGCTATTCCTTTGGTAGCTTAAAGGTCAACAGAATCGGCTATGGATCAATGCAACTTACAGGTAAGGGTGTTTTTGGGCCAGTTGCAGATTATCAAAATGCAAAGAAAGTTCTTCAGGCAGTGGTCTCAGGAGGCGTGAATTTTATTGATACTGCCGAATCTTACGGCCCGGAATTTTCAGAGTCACTTATTGCCGATGCACTGTATCCTTACCCGAAGGATTTAATCATCGCAACCAAAGGTGGATTTGATAGACCTGGACCAAGCCAGTGGACACCAAACGGCTCCCCTGAAAAGATCCGAAAAGATATTGAGGGCAGCTTAAAGAGACTGAAAGTGGAAGCGATAGATTTATGGCAATTGCATAGAATTGATCCCAATATACCACTGGAAGTTACTTTGGAGCCAGTTTTGGATGCGCTGAAAGCGGGGAAAATTAAAAATGTCGGTCTCTCTGAGGTAACAGTTGCCCAGATCAAGCAGGCGAGGAAAATTTTGCCAATTGTATCCGTACAAAATATGTACAATCTGGGGGACAGGCACTGGGAAAAAGAACTTGATTTTACAACCAAGGAGGGGCTTGCATTTATTCCATGGTTTCCGCTAGCCTCAGGACCAATACGCTTTGAGCAGACACTCGGAAAGATAGCACAACATCATGGAGCAACAATTGCACAGGTCGCCTTGGCCTGGCTTTTGAAGAGAGCTGAAAATATTCTGCTTATCCCCGGGACAAAGACACTATCTCACCTCGATGAAAACCTAGGTGCCCTGGAAATTGAACTTACTCAAGATGAGTATGATTCTCTAATGAAATAAATAAATGATCTGCTAAATTTATGGTCTGCGGGAGGGTATTCCGCAGGTCATATCCTGTTTGTTTAGGCACTTTGTTTGAAAAATTGTTAGATAATGAAAAACGGAATTATTGACATACTAGGCTTCTAAGTGTGTTAGTGATTGATTGGTGAAGGTTTTCAAAAGCTCAAATTCTACCGTTACCCTTACTCCCCCGGCAGAGGAAATATGGAAATCTCCTTTGATTTGCCTCGACAATCCCATCATCAATTCCATTCCCAAAGAATTTATCTTACTGATATCAAAGTCTCTTGGTAGCCCCATTCCATTATCGGCTACAACTAGTCTTACCTTCCGATCCTCTATCGCTGTAACGTCGATTAAAATCCGGCCACCCGATTTTTCAAAGGCGTATTTTATTGCATTTGTTATTGCCTCATTTAATATCAATCCTAATGGGACTGCCTGCGAGAGATCAATATCCAGATGGTCAATATTCTCTTCAAAAACAATATTACGGCTGAAAGCATCCAATCCATCCGATAAATTTTCTATGAGATCTGAAACATATTCAGGTAAGCTGATCGAGCCTGGTTTATCACTTCTGTAGAGTTTTTGATGTATTAGTGCAATGCTATGAACCCTGTTCTGACTTCCCTGAATCGCTTCTAACGCAATGTTGTTCTCAAGGTAAACCGACTGGGTATCCAATAGGCTTATAATGATCTGTAAATTGTTTTTAACCCTATGATGCACTTCTTTTAATAGCCAATCTTTTTCTTTTAGAAAGCCATCCTTTTCGATGAGCAACGTCTCTAAGGTTACATTCTTTTCATTAATCTCAGCTCGCTGCAGGGTAAGCTGCCTATTGCTTCGCTGATTAATTCTAAGGGCAACGAAAGTCACTAATAATACTAGGAAAAGCATTATTGAGCCTCCGATCGTAAGCCTCTTGATTCTATCAGAACGCTGTATAATTTCTTCCTGAAGCCTTTGTTTATTTTGTAAAGCTTTGATGTTCTTTTCCCTTTGAGCTGTCTCATATTTCATATTAAGCTCCTCGAATTGATTTGCCCTGGCCACACTATTTAATGAGTCCTTCACTACATTATACCGTTGTAGATTTTTAATTGCCGCAGGATAATTTCCAAGCGCGGAATCTGCCTTAAACATAAGGTGATAGGTATCTCCCAACTGATATGCATCATTATAGGCATTTGCTTTTATAAGACGTTGAAGATAGGGATGTGCTTCTGAAAATCTTCCTATGTTAACGTAGAACCTGCCCATAGCGAAAGCTGCGCCACTGCCTGCTAAGTTGTGATTTGAATTTATATCCTTAGAAACCGCTTCCGCTGCTTTGGTGTCAAGGGCAATCATTTTTTTGAATGCAGCTTCTGCCTTGCCATAATTTCCCAAGGTAAAATAGAGTTCTCCATACACACTTGAAAATTCCTGTTCACCAATAGCATTAACTGGGGGATGCTTTTTAAGAAATTTATTTAAAAAAGCCAAACCTTTGAGTGCTTCCGATTTTCCCATTTTTGCTCTAAATTCGGCAATAGACAAGGCGATGTAGTTCATACGTCTATCTGAAATAGGTTCCAAAGCATTAAAGGCTTCTAACAAATAGGGCAGGCCTAACTCTTTTTTTCCCATTTCATTGTAAATGGATGCCATTACCTCGGCATTGGAGATTTTCTTATAATTGTTGAAATCTGGCGCTTTTCTAGATTCAAGGGCGTAGTATAGTGCTAAATCGTACTTGCCTGTATATCGGTAAAAATAGCTGATGTAATTCCATGTCGAAAACTTTATTGGTGCATTAATCGACTTCAAGATAGATACCACTCGCAAGTATTGCATTTCAGCCGTGTCAATCTGTTGATAATCGGCATTTAGGGCGGCCAGATCTCTAAGTGTGTACGCCATATTTTCCTTGTCATTGTTGAGCAGGAAGTTTCGCATTGCATTTTCCTGCGCTTTTTTTATGTAGGGATAAGTCGCATTGCTTTCGGGAATGTTGTTGGCAAACCTAGACCAAATTTTCGCCGCATTACCATAATTTTTCGCTTTTTCATATTGGGCAATAATCACTAAAAAAGCTTTTTTACCACTTTCCAATTCTCCATTCTTGATTAAATATTTACCAAGCAGTACCTGACTTTCTGCTAGCCACCTGAAAGATCCTGCACCTCTGGCAACCTCGTTTGCCTTTTTGATGAATGACTTAGCCAATTCGAAGGCTTTTGATCCCGACTCAAAATTGAATGTATAATATTCTGCTATCACCAGTAACAGCCTCGCTTTTGCTTCCCCATTAACGAGATTTAAATAGCGCACTGCAGCATCGGGGTTTTTTTGTTTTGTTCTGATTTTACCCATCATAAACACTGCTTCTGCAGCCCCTTCTCCAAAATGAATTTTCTGGCTCAGATTATATGTTTTTTCAGCCCACATAAACGCGGTATCCAGTTCATGCATACCCTCTGTTGGGTTGTTGTAATAGATATGAATAGCATCAATCATGAGCTTTACTTGCGAGGTGTCTTGCTTTCCTGATTTGATTTTCGCAATTGTAGCCCTTGCGTCCTTTTCTGTTCCTCTAAAGACATCCATTTCAGGTTCAATAGATTGTCCAAATGATAATTTAACAACTACAAGCAGTAAGAATATTAAGATTGATCTCATGCGAATATTAATATTATTCATGGAATAAATAGTCAGCAGATTACATTTCGATTTTTGTGAGTTTGAGCTAATAAACCTAATAAAAATTTGTTTGCGATTATACAAGCATTGTCCTTAAGCTACCTTTATGGAGCTTTTACGAGGTTTTATACTACAAATTAATTGATTTGTACAACTGCCGGATTGAGCTAATCCGAACTTTTGGCATTCGCATAGCAAAGTAATTTGTTTCGATCTATGCGAAATCAGATTTTCTTTTCAATCCAATGGTACCAATAATGACCCGATGTGTACAACTGATTGTACTATCACTTGAATAGCTTTGGTCAAAAACCTATATGATTACCGAGGCTTGCATGCACGCTCTATGGTTTTTTGAATCCATGAAGAGAAATTTGCTGATGGAAAGGCAGCTAAAAAGTATGCTATGAAAATATTAAAACTCCCAGCGGCAGAAAGAGGAGTGCTCAAAAATTCTGACTTCCAAGGGTTTACCTTATTTAATCTAGGTGAGCGGGGAACGAAAAGACCGGATAATTTCGGCCCACTTTATGTTTTTAACGATGATATTCTTTTTAAAGGTAGCTTTCTAGGCATGCATCCGCATTCGAATGTTGAAATAGTTACCATTATGCTCGAAGGGGAAGAATCACACCAGGATACATTGGGTATTCACGAAAAATACCATTCCGGCGATGTGCAACTCATTAGCGCAGGTAGGGGCATACGGCATTCTGGAGGTAATACATCTTCAACCATTGATGCGCGGCATCTTCAGATCTGGATACAACCATCTGAACTTAATACCGAACCGAAGGTCTCGGTTTTGAAATCCTACGATGAGCCGCCACTATCTGGAATTATGAAATTACTCGTTTCTCCAGATGGAGAGCTGGAGTCTTTGAAAATAAACCAACAAATATGGATATATCTAATTACAATGAAAGCGAAGACGGCACATGAGTTGATTTCCCACAAAATGGAGACTGGGGTCATGATTTATATTATCGATGGTGGAGGCGCCAAGGTTGTCGAGGAGAACTTAAACGCTGGTGACACGCTGTTTCTAACCGGGTGGGATAAAATTGATGTGATCAGCAAAGGCACTTCAGTTTCAATATTAGTGATTGAAACAGTGGTTTAAATATTGTATAGAAGATTTGAAATAAAAAATCTCTAAATAAATCATTGGACGATTACGCAGCTCCAAATAATTGTAAATGGAGAATGATACCATGGTTTCTGCTAAAGAGTCCCGCAATTTTTTGTAGAATATGTCCAAACTCAAAATATATGATCTGGACCAATTCAGGTCATGGTGCGCTGGATCAATACAATCCGGATCTAATAAGAAATCCAATAGCATTTTTAAACTAAATATAATCAGATGAGCACAAATAAATTGATTCATATCGAACGCGTAAATGAGGAAATCGCAAGGGTCGTCTTCGCAAATCCTCCCGTTAACCTCATTTCCCCTGAAACCGTCTCGGAACTTCATAAAGTGGTAACCGATTTATGTAATGATCAAAAGCTAAAAGTTGCTGTTTTTGCAAGCGATGTCGATGACTACTTCTATAACCACTTTGATCTAGCAAAACTGGTGGAGTTTCCCGCTCCGGTAAGTCCCGAGGCAAATCCAATTTGGACAGATATCGTACTGAAACTTACCCATGCACCCTTTATTAGTATTGCCTCAATTCGAGGACGTACAAGGGGAGGGGGGAATGAGCTTGCGCTGGCTATGGATCTCAGATATGCGAGTATAGAAAAGGCGTTTTTCGGTCAGCCTGAAGTGGGCACCGGAATTCTTCCCGGTGGCGGCGGGAGCGAATGGCTTCCTAGACTTATAGGCCGTGACCGTGCGATAGAAGCTATACTAGGAAGTGACGATTATGATGCTCAGACGGCAGAAAAATTTGGTTGGGTGACCCGGGCCATTGGCGATAATGAGCTTGATGCATTTGTCAGCGTGATCGCCAAACGCTTCGCCTCTTTTGATAAACAGGCGCTCGTAGGTGCCAAAGCTCAGATCAATAGGGCAACCCTTCCCAAAGACGAGGATTTTATCTCATCCTACCGAGAATTTTCGGCAGCAATGGGCTGGCCTTCAGTAACAGAAAAACTTAGACAGATGGGCACGCTAGTCGGCCACATAGGTGTTGGCGAAATAGAGAAGAACTTGGGTTATTATCTGGGAGCAAGATCAAGAGAAAAATAATTCAGAACCAAAAATCTTTTAGATTTCCAAGGAGAACTTACATAATCATTAACTAAAATTAAATCATGATTTTTACAATTGAACAGATTAGCGAAAGCTATTGGAAGGTTTTTATCAATAATCCTCCGCTTAACATTTTTGATCCCGAGTTCTCGGTGGCACTTAGGGGGACCATGGACAAGCTGGAAGCAAGTAAGACCCTCAAAGTTGTCGTCTTCGAGAGTTTAAATCCAGACTTTTACGTTGCTCATGCTGAGCTTATTCGTGTTTTCGAATTTCCAAAAGGCCTGGGTGACACCGGCCTCTCGATCTCATGGCCAGACATATCCAAGCGCCTCGAACAGGCCTCCTTTGTAAGCATCGCATCGATAAGGGGAAGGGCAAGGGGTCTTGGCAGTGAATTTATTCAAGCCTTCGATATGCGCTTTGGAAGTAAGGAGAAAGCTATTTTTGGGCAACCTGAAATAGGCATCGGATCTTTTCCAGGAGGTGGGGGAATGGAGCGTTTGCACTTATTGACTGGAAAAGCCAGAGCACTTGAAATTTTGCTGAGCGGAAGCGACTTTGATGCTGAAACTGCTGCTGCCTATGGCTGGATAAACCGCGCCATAGCAGATGACGATCTTGATGCTTTTGTCAATAATCTCGCATCACGAATATCCTCATTTGATAGAAATATCATTGCCAAAATCAAAGAGATCATAAACAAAAGAGTTATCCTCCCAAAAAATGAAGATATTATGGAAACCCAGACTGCATTTTTTGAGTCCTTAGCTCAACCTGAGGCCCGGACGCGCATCAAGGCACTTCTTGAAAAAGGACTTCAGCAGCCTGGTGACGTTGAGTTGAATTTTGCAAAATATCTATAGCGGAAAGGACGGGTACTTTATAATTACCAACGGTGAGCACCATCTCATCGTGCGGGTTATTCGAAAAATTGTTATTTTGAACTTCTTCACTAACAAATGATCTCAAAAGTCCGTTTTACACAATCGTTGTTAATCATTAGAACGTTTATTCATTTAAAAAATAAGCAATGAAAAACGGAACGATAAAATTCTTGAATACGGATTACGATTTACTGGGTTAGATAAATGAGTCTAGATTTTTGCCCACGTTTTTGTTTTTATCGATGATAATAAAAAAATCGATGTAAAAAAAATAGTATAATATGATATTCGGCACGACAGAAGGAGTTTAAAGATCTTTGATTTAAGAGCTATCTAATTTTGTGTATTTTCAATGGAGCAGACCTATAAAGTCTGCTCTTTTTGTTTCTTTTGTTTTCCGGCAAGTAATAATTCCCCCATCCCCTTATAGATATTTACATCCCGTAATAAAACCCCCAACCCGCGAAGTATACCTGTTTTTATGCAATCCTTACAACATACGCAGTTTTGAATATGCCACATTTGTGGTGCAACATAAATTATAGAAATGGATTTTATCACGAAGGGGGATTTTGATCTCCAACGCCCATTTGCTGGCCATTTTTCAAGGCCGTATAACTCCTAACCGATGGAAATTGATTATAAATTTCTTCAGGAAAGGGCGGTAAATGAGGTAGAAGAATATTTCAGATCACATCAGGATCCAAGGCTGACTTACCACACATTAGAGCATACTAAAGGGGTAATAAAGGCTGCTGTTCAGATAGCTGAACATTATGCGATTAGCGCAGAGGAATTGTTGATTATAATTGTTGCTGCCAGCTTTCACGATACCGGATATTTTGTAGATATAGATAACCATGAAGAGAAGAGCGCGGAACTCGCAGATCGTTTTCTTATCTCCAATCAGCTCTCAGAAACAGTGCGTCAAAAAGTAAGAAACGCCATCCTGAGCACCAGATTACCTCAACATGCTCCAGATCTTTTGGACCAGATTATTTGCGATGCAGATCTTTTCCATCTCGGATCGTCCGATTTCAGAGAACACTCAAAATTGTTGCGCAAGGAATTGGAAAACCTCCTGGGTAATGATATCAGCAAAATGGATTGGATGGGCAAAGATATAGCCTTTCTTTACGCTCAAAGCTACCATACCGATTATGCCCATCGTCTGCTAGACGGTCAAAAAGCCAAAAACCTGGATAAGCTAAAGCGAAAGTTTGCTGAAAATTCGGAAGCGAATGCAAAAGACAAAAAGCACAGTCCAGATAAGGAGCCACAAATTAAAATGGCAAAAGCGGAAAAACCTGACAAAGGTATCGAAACTATGTTTCGGATTACCTCTGCCAATAATCAGCGACTGAGCGATATGGCGGACAACAAAGCCCACATATTGATAACAGTAAATTCAATTGTGCTCTCGCTGATCGTAAGTCTTTTGCTGAGAAGGCTGGAAGACAATAGCAATCTGATTATTCCAACATTCATACTTCTGATGGTGAGTCTCAGCTGTGTAATCGTTTCTATAAGATCTACCCGGCCGCATATTCCAGGGGGAAAGTTTAAACCTGAGGATCTTACTAGCCAAACGGTAAATCTACTCTTCTTTGGGAATTTTTATCAGATGTCTTTAGACAGCTATGCAGCGGGAATGAAAATGGTCATGAACAATAAGGACTTTCTCTACGGTACCCTTATCAAAAATATTTATGCACAGGGTGTTGTACTCGGCAGAAAATACAAACTGATCCGCTTATCCTATAACATTTTTATGTGGGGACTGATAACCGCCGTTCTGGCATTCATCATTGCCATCGCCGTCGTAGAAAAACTTTAAACCCAGCACATTCAACTTACACTAAATATTTAAAATTTTAAGTTACACATAATAAACAAGACAATGAATATATTGCATTTAACATCAAGCCCGAGAGGCGAGGCATCTGTAAGCATAAAATTAGGAAATGCTATCGTAGAAAAGTTGCGCTCATCTTCAAATGAGCCAAGTTCGGTAAAAACCCGAAATCTTGCCTCGAATCCATTTCCACATTTGGAGGAAGTGCATCTCAATTCTTTTTTTACCCCTGTAGAAAATCATACCCCTGAGCAGGCTGCGGCTGTTAAACATTCAGACCAGGCAATTGCGGAAATCAGGGAAGCGAACGTAATCGTAATAGGTGTGCCTATGTATAACTTTGGCATTCACTCTACGCTGAAAGCATGGATTGACCATATTGCCAGAGCAGGACAGACATTTAAATATACCGATAAAGGACCTGTAGGACTTATTGAAAATAAAAAGGTCTATCTGGCTATTGCCACAGGAGGTATATATTCGCAAGGTACGATGAAAGCTTTTGATTTCACCGAACCCTACTTAAGAGCGGTATTTGGTCTTCTTGGCATGTCTGACATCATTGCCTTCAGAGCTGAAGGGATAAACCTTCCTACGGTAGGAGAAAAAGGATTGATAGATGCTATAGAGGGTATTTCATTATAAGCCAAAATGCCCCATCCATGAATCTAGGGAAAATGGACGTTTTGAGTAAGCCACTAATTTGTCCATAGATTGCTAAAATTGAAATTCAGCGGTCTGTGGATAATAAAACGATTTCATTCCTGAAATACATACTGCTAAAGATGATCCTATATTTTCGGCTAACGTTATGAGATGCAGAAAATATTGCTTTCAACGGATTTGTTTAGACCATACCAAACTGTACAAAAAAGAATGCTTCGTTTCCAATATTTTAGGAATGATAACATTTCTTGATTGCTGATGGTTAAAGCCCATCTCTTTGACACTTTCAACAAAGTAAAAATGATATGCACAACAAACCAATTAGTTTTGATGCATACTAATTTTGTATAAAATTATATTCATGCAGGTTAATAAAAAAGTATGGTTCGTTACCGGTGGTGGTAGCGGCCTTGGAAGAAGTATCGTTGAGGCAGCATTAAAAGCCGGAGAAAATGTTGTTGCAACAGCAAGGAACATTGGGCAATTAAATGATTTGTCTCGTGATTTTGGGGATCAGTTATTGATAACACCCCTGGATGTCACCAATGAACAGCAGATAAAATATGCTGTGTCGCTGGCACTGGAAAAATTTGGAAAAATCGATGTCTTGGTAAATAATGCAGGATATGGTGATACGAATCCTTTTGAACAGGTTGCCCCAGAGGACTTTAGAAAACTTATGGAGACTTGTTTTTTCGGACCGGTTAATTTAACCAGGCAGGTTTTGCCCTCAATGAGAAAAAATAGAAGTGGTCATATCATTCAGATCTCATCGGCAGGTGGAAGGCTGGCTCTTGCTGGAAATGCAGCTTACCACTCCGCTAAGTGGGCGTTGGGAGGATTTAGCGAAAGTCTCGCTCAAGAGACTAAAGGATTCAATGTTAAAGTTACTGCCTTGGAACCAGGTGGAATCCGCACAAATTGGGGTAAACGTGCATTTGGGGATACGCCAAGCTTATTGCCGGAATATGAATCCACCGTCGGCGCCTTGATGAAAGCCCATGAAAATTATTGGGGTAATGAAAATAGTGATCCCGATAAGGTGGCTCAAATCGTGTTAATGGTTAGTAGGACTGAAGAATTACCACCTCATATTCTTGTTGGAAGTGATGCCTATCACTTTGTAAAGCTCACGAGCGAGAAAAGATGGGAAGATGCCGAGAAATGGCTTCAGATTACCAAATCGGCTGACATCGATAATCAAACTATATTGCCAGAGCATTTAGAAAAATAACTTGAGCTCCTAGGTGGAGATAGCCGCATTAAAGGAATATGAGAGAAAATATTAATGTTACAGTACAGGAGATTGCTATCTCCTGTACTGAGGATAAATTATTCAGGGCAGAAATTATATCTGAATTCCATTCTTTGCTGAAAATTCTATCTGGGGAAATGAAAATCGTTTTATCCGATAGGTCATATTCGTTTGAGGCTGGAGACATACTTTTGGTACCCAGAAATCAGTTGTGCGCCGTTTTTAAAAGACCCAAAGACAGTGCACTTTTCGAATCCATTCTGATAACGCTTAGACCTGATCGCCTGAAGTCTTATTACTCCAGCAGGCTCAAGGAGAATCTGATTAAAGAGAAGCCTGAAATCAAAATTTTCTCCTCAAATGAATTACTTGAAGGTTATTTTACTTCAATTCCATCCTACCTAAGCAGTACTTCAGTATTAAGTGAAGAGCTCAGGACAATAAAAATCGAAGAATGCATCAGCATTCTTCGATTGTCTGATAAGAGTATCGATAATGTTTTATCAGACTTCTCCGAACCTGGTAAGATTGATCTCAAAGGATTTATGGAAAAGAATTTTATGTTCAATATGAGCCTTCAAAAGTTTAGTTATCTAACCGGAAGAAGCATTTCCACTTTCAACAGGGATTTTCGAAAAATTTATAACCAGGCTCCTCAAAAATGGCTGATTGATAAAAGACTGCGACTTGCTCATTGGAAAATTGCAGATTTGAAAATAAAGCCAACTCAGGTTTACCTCGAAATTGGTTTCGAGAATCTTTCCCATTTTTCTTACGCATTCAAAAAACATTTTGGATACTCCCCCAGTCAGCTGGCAGTTATGTAGCTCAAGGTTAGTCTCGCAAAATCTACTTCGAAAGCTTAAATATGATGTTGTGCTCAACATTGAAAAAGAAAAGTTAAGTCATTTCTTTGGTTCAAAATACTAGTAGTTGTCATCTTCAAAATCATCAAACATTTCCGTGGCCACCTCCATCAAATACTGTTCTGCAAACCTGCTTACCCGATGCCTCGCATTCGGGTTGAGGTAAACTGAACACCTAACATTGGTAGCGGAAGCCTTTCTCCCCAATATGGTATCGTCATTTAGAAACACGATACCTGAAAGATGACGTCAAACTTCAAATATGCTATGATCGCCAACAAAATCTGGGGAGATCGTAGTAAATAGAGTTGTATCATTTTTATGCTGGCAAAATACACGCCTAGCATAGGACCTTTGAAATACTTCCAAATCTTGAGCTTGATTTAGCACCTGATTATACCAGGGAAAGTTAACGTAAACGATCAGTGAAGGTGAATCTTTCAGGAATTTCTTTGCATGTATAAATATATTCTGGTAATGCTCCTTTGCGTGACGGAACGGGCTATAGGTACGTATAGAGAAAGATACCCCACCCTCCCAACTTAAAACAAACGAAAGCTCGGGTATTGTAGTCGATCGGTGATTTCGGAGCTTTAAATTCTGATCAATCGCATTTATTAGCTCCTGCAAAAGCTTTTTTCGTTTCAACTGTAAAACATCAAAGGAAATACCCATATCATATTCAGCTGAAATATTTACCAAGTTCGGGAAACGTTCTCTGATCAACGCGTATATACCATTGAGTATTTCGCCAATGTTGTCCTTGAGTACCTTTGTATCAAAGTAAAGATTCAAGTCCTCTAGGTATCCATCGAGATTCGCGGCTTCCTTCTTTAATTCCAAAGCCAGGCTGCTCTTCTTAGATAAGGTTATATCTGGTGCGATAGGTGAGAACAGGATGTTCTGCCGATCAAGCAAATCGTAATTGAGATGGTCATAGGCCGAAAGTTCTGCAAATGCACCTTGCCAGTTTTTCTCACTTGCGATCTCGTTAACCTGGATTAATATTGGAGAAATCAGGGAAGGATAGTTGTTGTAGAGCTTTTTGATCCTCTTAAGCCGTGCGATAAAATTATTTTTAAATTTACTTTTCCCAGGTCTATTTAAGGCACTGACAACTGTATTTGGTTGATCCTGTCGTATATCGAATGTGGCTGTTCCCTTTCCAAAAATCCTGTTAATAAGTGACGCATAATTTGTCAGTTCACTTTTTACTACCTTCTCGCTCTTAATTTTCATCTGAAAAAATATTAAATTCTGAAGGCATAGTCCGGTTAGCTGGGGGTATCGAATCGATGTAGTTTAGCAGAAATTCATTGAATGAAAAGTAACTATTAAGTACATTAGCCTTTATCTCTTCTAGGCTGGCGCCATTAGATAATTTGAGCAGTTGACGCTTGCGTTGCAAGTGTTTATCAATTATATCTTCAAGCTTTATTTTCCCAACTTTGATATATTCTGAGACCAAGATCAATCCATCTATATGAAGTATAGTCAGATCGTTTATTACAAAACCTTTTATGCCCGCTTGTCCCATCTCAGCAATTAACGCTTCCCTTTCGATGTAAAACCATTCGTTCAAAATACTTTCCATTCCTGGCACGGTTAAATTGATATCATATACAACTAAAATCGGATAGAATCTCAACGACTTTGGATTGTAATTTTGGTCAAATGGATATGATTTAGTAAGACTTAATCGAATTCTCGTTATCAGTTGCTTTACGGCTTTTTCTGAGTTCCCTTCTTTGTAATATTTTTTCTGCAGATCTTCCTGGATGGTTTTCGCATTAAAGGATTGTTTCGCTTTCCCAGTAACGAAACTATCTTTTACTTCTATTAAAAATACTTTACTACCATTGCGTACATAGTAATCAGGCTCACTATGCCCCATCTGTGCCTTCATCTGTTCACCTGATAAATTTATCCCGTTTCTTTTTGAATACGCTTTTTCAAACATTTTATAAACAAGATAACCTTCCGAGAAACCCGTAGTAAAATCCATCCTGAATCTATCCTGCGAAATGTTCAAGTCTGGATTTGCTGCCAAAATAGCCTTGCAGTCCCAATACACTGAACTGTACAATTTGCTTATAATCATCGACCTATTCAGTATAACATAATCGTTATCCCCGACTCTGTACAGGGGCATATTTCTGATGGCTAGAAAATCGAACTTTATAGCGTTACCTTCACTTTGTGGAATACCATTCTGAAGGTTGAAAAGTTCAAGATATTTCTGATTTTCTTCATCTATTCCATTTATACTCACCGTAGGAGTGAAGCATAAAATAGTTAGCGGAAACATTTTTTTTGCGTAATCCTTAAAATCGGTTACCCCTTTTGAATCAAGATACAGCTGATGTAGCTTTGGATTATATTTCTCTAAAAACTCTAGACAATACATTGCCTTTATTAACTGAAGTGCACCCAGTACCTGATCGATATTGCTGAAATCATGATAGCTTATAAGGGAGGAAACGGATAACCATGTCGCTCTTTGCAAAGGCGTGAAATCTTCAGCCAAAGTAGTTACAATACCGTCCTGCTTCAAAAGGAAATCCTCGTTCAATTTTAAATACGCCTTGAATAGGCTAAGTTGGGAATCATCGACATCGATCGGAGTATTCTCATCAATATCCTCAAGTTCCATTGCGATCACATTCATGCGCAGATTAGTATAGTGGCTGACCAACTGAAGTGTTATTCCAGTATTAATCTCATCCCTATATCCATTGAATATTCGGCTCATCATTTCTGTCCCTTGGGGACCTTCAGCACCAAACCATGAAACGAGCTGCTTAGGAAGTTCATTTATATTCCTCTGAAGCATAGAGTTTAATACCCCAATCATTTTTAGGGTAAGCGTTTTTCCATAGGGAGCAAGAATTTCCGGAGGTGTGCGAACATCACCGTCATCGAAGACTTTTGAATATTTTAGCAACAGAGACATGCTGAGATTAGAGTGCATTGGCATAATAAATACGTTTAGATTAAATATCTAAATTAAGGGGATTATTTAAATTGCCAATTGCAACTTGAGATTTACCTAGATTCGTACATGTTAATATTCAATCCTTACAACTTTTTCCAGATGTTGAAACGTATTTTGAAAAATATGTTCTGCTTCTCTTCATTGACTCGTTACAAGTTCGAAGAGTTAATGTTTTCATATCATATCACCAATTCATCGACTTTCTTTGTGCTCCACATTAACCTGGATATTTCATTGAAATTTTCGGTCATTGCGCATTTTCGCTTTCCATCCATTCCTACTCCTAAGCTGGAAGTGAATTATATAAAATACATACTTCAACGAATGGCATTCTCTAAATAATACTTGAGTAACCTCTTAGGCGATTTTCTCTAAATATAATATTCAGATCTGGCTTTTAGTGGGGGAGATTTCTAATTCTCCTGCAATGGATGGAAGAAGTGAAGCTTCAAACTATCCGATCTGATTTTGATGAGAATTTTTTTGGGAGCGTCTACTAATTTGTTTTCTATAAACAACCGATCAGTATTGTATTCTGAAAAGTGAAAATTATTGAAACAAATGTGATTAAAAACAGGATAGCGAGACAAAAAAAATGACAGTTATATTTTAATATTCTAATCGATCTCTATCGGCTCTGTCATCCATCATTTTAGCATCTTTTCTATATCCTTTTGCCAATCGTGTAAATATTGCCGCCATATTGGGGTATTTCAGTTTATTCTTTTTAGCAAGGTCCTCAAAATATTTGGCATGACCTTTCTCGATAGCTCCTCCATCAAATGGACCTCTGCTGGATGACCCACGTTTATTAAATAGTGTCATGGAGAATCCTGACTTGATACTTTCGGTATTCACTTGCTCTATAAGCTCGCTAATCTCCTGGGGTGGCCAGTTTAAGTCTTTGTCTTCCGGATAATAGGCAACTAGCTGTCCGATGTGGGAGTCGGCCACTTCTAATCTATCTGCATCAAGTGCCATCTCGCGTACTTTTTGTACCCAGGATGTAAAAAAGTTACCGTCAAATTGGCCTTCCTCACTGAGTCCTGGCACTGATTTAAGGCTGCTGATAAGCTGATAGGCTCGGCGAGATCTATTAGCAAGCATCTGCGTATCCATCTCTTTGTCGATATTTTGTTGTTCCTCACTGCCGTTTGGCATATATATCCATTTAATTACCTCGATAAAAAACGCTGGATCTCTTAACAGCTCTTTATGAAGTAAAACGGGATTTCTTCCTGAGCTATAACGGTCAAGTATTTCCAGGTATTGCCATTCGAGCATGACCATTGTTTTTAGCTCTACGTCGTCTCTTTTATCTAGGGTTTCAAAAAGATGGCCGACCTCATGATTGGGAATTGGGTATTCATTAGCATCTTTATAGCTGGCTGCTTGTTGCAGGATATCAACAATAAGCGCTGAGGGTAGCTGATCATCATATAAATACAGCTCCCTAATCAGTACGGAATATCTCCGCGTTTTTAAAAAGTGCTCAATCCCAAAGATTTTTTCTTCTAAACTCAGGTTATAAAAATTAGGATTTAGCTCCTGCCAATATGCGGTCGCCAGTGTATCATTTTTCAGGTTTTCGATAAAATCCCAAAGCCTCTGGGACTGTGGAAATGAAACGAGTAACGATGCTTGCTGTTCTACATTCGAGGAAGTATGTTGAAAGGCTTTAAAAGTAATTTCCATCCAATCAAACCCAGAATCCCGGTATTTTCGGTTAAAAAAAGCCTGGGCAAAGCGCTTTTGTTTCCCCTGCCCGACTAAAAGTGAAAATAAGGCTTCCAATCCCTCTCCCTCGGCAATAACCTCAGCCAGGATATCGCCCAAAATCGAGCTTTCATTTACTTCACTGGCCAATCTAATGATTCCATCCAGACCAACTTCTGAAAGGATCTTAGAGAGTCCGGAAATGCGCTGGCTATGTATTTTCTTTTGATAATCCTCATACCTATACTCATCGCGCTCATCTTTCAATTTTCCCTCAAACAAATCCGGCCAATGGTCTTCAAATAGAAACTGGTAAAGCCCCAAGGCATCCTTGGGAGTATAAAGCTCATACAAATCTTCATAATCTTTTAGGATCTGCTCAGGTAATGCCCAGTCTGCATTCGGATGGCTTTTGTGATGAGATATCGTTTTGCGGAGCTGATTCCAAACAGTGTTATCTTTTTTAATGATTTCTGGTTGTATCCTTGCAGCAAATGCGAGTATTTTTTTTCTGTCCGTATAATTCAATAATATTGACTTCTGGATCAGATCCGCCAATTTTTCTTCTTCTCCATTGAATTTTTTTAGGAGTAGGTCTATTGCAGCAGTATATGTATCATACATCACCTCGTAGGTGTATTGTAAACTTATATCCTCTCCAAACAAGCGCCAGCGAAGTTTATGGGTTGGCTGTGCCATACCATGGTCACTGGGTAATAGCCTGATTAGTAAGGTCCAGGATGTATTAAAATCAATCTCTGATAGTTTGTCGAGGGCACTCATCCGATCTTCCAGGCTTGCCAGTGTCTGAAAGTGCCAGCTTTTAAAAATTTCCGAGAGGCTATTGATCGGTTTATTATGTATTTGTATGTCAGCTTCCAAGGCACACAATCTTCCTAGCGTCAGTACTGCTTCCATGAAATGCTCGGGCATCCAAGCAAGTCCTTCCAAAGCCCATAGCAGGCCAGTGTGATATGAGCTCGCCATAACAAAGCCTCCTTTGACTGTAAACAAACTCTTAATTGTTTGGTCTTTGCTCCCAAGAGATGTATTTACTGCTGAAAGGAAACTTGTTGGAGAAGCTTCCGCCAATAACGGCATTTCATGATCTAGGGATTTCCATAGCTCACCTGAAGCATCATAAAGTAGTTCTTCAATTAGCTCATCAACCCATTCCTCTGCCGAGCCATCAATAGCCATATTTAACCCTTTTCCGTAAAGACTGATTAAAATCAGGGACTGTATGGTACCTTCTCTAGCCCACCGCGAGTATGGCCTTTGTGTAGTGGAGAAAAACTCATTTGATTGTTCCTCTGCTAATAAATTTCCCTCCTTTAAACAACTTATAGTGCATGTTCTCAGGTTTTCAAAATCTTTCGGTTTAAGTATTCCTGAAATAGCCGTCCAACAATCTAGAGGAGAAGTTAAGCGCCATGTAGAACCAATTTTGATAACGGGGGATTCCGGAGCATCTAGCCAGCGATTGAGTTTGGAACTATAGCTTTGATAATCTTCCCCAGATAGGGTCTCTATTAGCGAAATATCACCCGATCTTGCCTCATCCCATCTTCCGAGAAGTAACGCTGGGATAAGTTCTGAGATATTCCATGTTTCAAGCCACGGTGCCTGACTTTGGGGATATTTGATGAGCCGCTTCAGTACAGTAATATTTCTTGCCGCTTCGATAGATAGCCGTTTTGCCAGTTCCTCAGTATATCCTAATGTGACTAAAGAGGATATCTGTCCTTCTCTTGATAGCTTTGAGAGGGTAATGGTGTCATGATGAAAAACATCATCCGGCCCCAGGGGTACCAGTACATGATGTCCATCACCCACTGCTGCGAACAAGATCTGAACTTGATCAAATTTCGCTATGAGATTGAGGTATCTTCGATTGATCCTGATGCTACGAAAATGGGAGTCTTTTTCAATGATAAGACTCTTTGATAAAAAGCGGGATCTGGCTATTTCAATGAACTGAAGAGCTGCTGCAATGATGAAGGCAACGGCCTCATCTTTTGATTCTGCTTTAACACCTTTTATATTGGCTGGGGAAGATAGGAAATCAAGTAAGCTCTCGCATTCTTTTTCTCTCCCGGAGGTGAGTAGGCTATAAGGCAATATGCCTAAGGGGCCATATGCCCATTCTTTCCAAAACTCTTCTATTGTCACTATCCCATCATAGGGGTATTTGCCGATTTCCGCTGCAAACCATCTGGCAACGGCTGGTGTCTCATCAATCCATTCTTCCAGGTTTCGGGAATCGTATACTTTGATATCTTTCCAGATTCCCTCTTTAAGTTTTTCTTTTTGCCATTTATCTCGGTCACGCCAGATCCTCGGGGTAGCGAAGATAAAAGTGGACTGCTTTGGGTCATATCCTAGCGGATCGGTCGATCTCTTTAGATAATCCTCATTGGCCTTTTGATTGACGCCTTTTTCGGTCCCGAATTCCCAGAGTGATGTGCCCTGAGGAACATATCCCACATCTTCAGGACTATCGACAATCCCATCCCAGCCACCGACAAAGACTGCTGTGCCACTTGGAAATTCACTGGTGGCATTTACAGGTGTGATGGCTTTGACAAGCCTCGAGATCAGAATGGGGAAATAGCCCTTGGAAGTATATTTCTCGGACCATTGCTGAAAGTCTTTACTATCGATAAGCCTCATGTTGAACGCGTTTTAATTTAGCTTTTCTCAAATATAACTTAAATAATATTAGGATTTCAAACCTCGTTTGGAAGGCTGTTTAAATATTATAGATTATCTCTTTATAGAATTTTTAATCTAACTAAATTATATAGCTTTTCGGATATGATAACTAGACAGATATTTTTTCGTATGATACGCTTTCAGGCATTTTTTGAAGAGAGTAATTTGATATCGTTTATCCACTTATGCCTCAATTTTAATTAATTTATTGCAAATTAGTCCCAATCAATTAACGCGTCCGGATTACGGACAATTTGCTACATGAAAATTCTTATAGACCAGGAGATTAACCTGAGCGAACTGGATTTGCTCCACACAAAGACTTATGCGGACACTTTATCTCAACTTATTGCAACCTCACCCAGTGATAAACCTTTTACCATTGGGCTCTTCGGAGAATGGGGTTCTGGAAAGTCTTCGATTGTAAAAACCCTTTCCGAAGAATTGCAAGCAGACAAAAAGTCCACTACTAAGTTTGTGGTCTATGATGCCTGGAAGTATTCCAATGATTCTTTTCGTAGGACTTTTTTGCTCAAGATGCAGCAGGAACTTGGACTTGCGAAGACTGAGAAAATGGAATCTTTTTACTCTTCAAAAAGTACCGATATTGAGATTATAAAAACACCTAATAAGCAGTACATCGCTTTACTGTTGATCGTTTTGTTGATTTCGCTTGGGCTATATAGTAGTTTTGAATGGCGGCCGCGGGTTACTATGAGTATTGCATTGATTATCTCGATCATTTCGCTTGGAAATTCGTTTTTGTCCAAGTTTTTTAATGAGCTCAAGATTAGCCGTCAGAACCCTTACTTATTTGCTCCTGAGCAATTTGAGGAGTGTTTTAAAGAGATCGTCACTAAAGCGATGTCCAAGTCTTCGCGTTTGAAGCTTTTACCTAATTTTATTAAGGCAAAGAGTGACGGGGATATTGAGAAACTGGTCATTGTAATTGATAATATTGACCGTTGCCCAAAGGATACGGCATATGATTTATTGACTAATACAAAGAATTTTATTGATGCTAAACTGAATATTATTTTTTTAATTCCGGTGGATGACCGGGCATTAAAGCGTCATATTTTTAAGGGTGATCAAGAGCGTGGCCAAGAGGGGGAGGAGTTTTTAAGGAAGTTCTTTAACGTGACTGTTCGTATCAAGCCTTATAAGCTTTCCGAGATCTTTTATTTCGCCTCTGCAATTAACGCACATCATGCCCTAGGCTTGAGTCCTGATACCATTAATATAGTAGCAAAAGAATATGCATCCAATCCAAGGCGAATTATTCAGTTTTTTAATAATCTGCAGGTGGAGTTATTGTTTATGGCTGAAAAATATGGGAAAGACTTCACTCTAAAGTATGAAATGGCAATTTGCAAGTTTTTAATTATCCGGGAAGAATGGCCTTTGCAGTACCAGAAACTCTGCAACAGACCAGAAATTTTCTTTAAAGTGAAGTCTATAAATGATGATAATTTAGTTGATATTTCTAAAACGAAGGATGAGATAGATTACGAATCTTTTCTGAACGTGACTAAAGTAACCATCAAAGATTTGGATTATGCGACGCTGGAGCGTATTCTAGTGAATAGGGATGCTTATGCTGTCTTGCCAGAAAGTATTAAAGAGTTAATTGTTTCCAATAAGCTTGAGCAGCTGGAAGAAACCGGACTTAAGCTGGGAATTGGGGTAGGAGATATGCTAAACAGCTTATTATTTTCACTTAAAAGCGCCAGACGAAATGAGCTTATGTCTACCGAGGTGCCTTTGATTCTCGATTATCTCTACGCCGTTTTTCTGGCCTTTCCTGAGATTAACACGAGTTTCTATACCCGACTGGAAATGGAACTAGGTATTGGCCGGTTAATTGAACACGAGCTGTCCTTTACCCATTCAATTGAAAGAATGATTGATTTTTTAAATCTCGCCTACAAACGTGGGCATCAATTTATGGATCAGGCGCTAGTTAAGTATTTCGTTGGATTCTCTCATCATCCTGATAAATTTTATGATACTGGGCAATTTGAGATCTATGAATACTATATCAAAAATGCTGTTAAGACGCAATTAGAGGTGGCAAAACCTGGTTTTCGGAATTATTTGAACGCTGCTAAGGAATCTGAAAAGGTGGTGCGATTTCTGAAGCCCTTCCAGATGGATGTTTTATATGATTATGATATTATATTTGAATATCTAATTCCCAGACAGGGGAGAATTTGGGAGCGCCATGAAGAAATTGAAGATTGGAAGTATCTTGCCTCTCATACGACTGATCAGACTTCGCTGATTAATTCCCTGATTTTATCAGGTAATGCTAACCGGATTGACCTTTTAGCAAACCGTGAAGGCTGGGTTAGGTTGATGAACATATTGCTTTCGCTTTGCAAGGTTGTAAATTTGAATTCAGGTTCCGTAGAAATTTTTGACTCCTTAAATCATGATATATTTAAGAAAAAACGTAATAGGTCAAGAAATGGTATATTAATCAGTGAACAATACTTACAAAACCTTTCGAAGTCCGATATAGAAGCTAACGCATACTATCTGTTACGGGCTTTTAGGTTTACCAATTTTGGTCAGACCTCTGCAGAATGGCTAGGCGAATTTGTAAGTCTTTATGGAATAGATAGTATACTTCCTGAGATCACGACTTTGATCGAGGGTTTGGAAGATCCACTAAATGCCAAATCTTTTTTGCCAATTATGCTTAAAATACCTGAATATAACTTTAAAACAAATGAGCTTCTAGCTTCCTTGATGTATCTTGAAGTTGGTAAAATGGCAGTATTTAATAATAAAGAGAAGATGGCACTAATAAAGCCATTATTGTTATCTGAGGGAAGGAAAGAGGAGGGCGGCGAATTACTTATGCGGCACATGGAAATTAAAGCTGGGCGGACTTCTATTTTAGATATTATACGCGATCTAGACGATCAGGAACTTTCATCGATTGGAACTAAAGTTATGGAATTGATTATGAATTCAGGCGCAAACTTCAATTTATCGGATCCCGAGTAACATAATTTATGATAAATAATAATTTAAATAGACGTTGTATTTTCTTGGATAATAGGTCATCAGCCTGATGCATATTCAACTTATCATTGGGGTTTTGTCATATTAATCCGTTTTTGAGCCTTGATTCTGAGATAGTTCAATCTTTTGAAAGAGGGTGATTCACTGCGGAATGTTCTTCAAAACCAATAAAACATACTTCTTATCCAATCGTTACCGTAATTTCAGATGTAAGCTATTGTTAATGTGTGCGATGTGAATGGTCTTTTCATCCTACCGTCCCGACGAACATATCGCAAAGATATGTTAGCAGGTACTTAAGGCAGTAATCAAGTGCAAACCTCCACCCCCTAAAAGCAATGCTAACTACCTGATCCGTTCATTTCTGTAAAACTTGTTTTCAAAAAAAAGCTTCCTCACCCGATGAATGTTTTTCCACTGTGCTACCGTCATCTTTGACATGTCGGCATTATTTGGACCCTCTTCAGTAATCGGGTTGAGTTGAAGGTTAGCTATTGGTATACCTTCTGCGAAACGTTGATCAAATTGGATCCTGGCATTATCGCTAATGCAAAGTATTTCATAAATTTTAGTGCGCTGATTTTCTGGAAACTGGAAATAGCCGATCGGATGTAGATTTATATTCAGGGTTTTTGCAATTGGCCGATCCTGCATGTTCCTCTCAGCTTCATCCATCTCCATCATTTCTGCTCTCATCGCATCAAATTCTTCTTCGCTAATACCAACAGCACCATCGATCATTTTTTTAAAATTTTCGTGCGTAGTCCCACTATTTTTAAGCAGGTCTATCTTTTCTCTAATTTCCTCCAGGTCGTAATCGTTAGTAAGCACTTCCATTCCCTCCATTACCTTTTTTGCATTTTTAAAATCACCCAGATAATGTAAAAGTTCATAAAAGACAGATGTTGCGACCACGGTATTCTGAATATGACCTATTCCACTAAAGTAATTGGCCGCTAGGCCGATCCGCTGCTGCATGCGTTCGTAAAACTCCTTTTTATCAGGTTGTTGTTGTTTAGCATAGCCAGGCAAATTCCCCCTTGGGTAGATATACTTTGCAAATACGTCAAATTGATACGAAACTTTAACATAATTGATTAGCGCGGTGAAATAACAAAAATGGTTATTGTCCCTGGTCGCTTGGGCAATGATTGCTTCAACCTTAGTACTCCAGTTGAGGTTAGCGTCGATAAAATTTTGCGCTGCCCTAAGACTATGCTCAACGTTTGGCGCTCCTGATTCATTGGCAGCATTTAATTTCAGCCATTCCGCTTAAAAAGTCCATATTATTTTTGTACCCTTCGAATAGAATCAATTCGCATTTTGCTGTCAGCGCAACATTATCGTTAGCATCTGGGTCATTGATGATGGCGTTAACTTCTGATAGATATCCGGTAAAATCCTCACCGAATTGGTTTCCAAAGGATTTAATGTATTTTGTTTTGGCATTTTCAAGCTGAATGAATAGTCTCAATGGGTCGTTCTCACCAAGATTTTTCACTTTTTCATTGTACACATCTTCGCTGATTAGACCAACAGCATATTTAACCGTTGCATCGAAATATTTCAGGTGCCTCACAAGGCCATCGTTTAATTCCGACTGTGCAATAGAGGCTGCCTTTAAAAAGGAAATGGCATTCCATCGGCTTCCGCCGTAATAATTGGCAATGCCCAGTATCAAATTATACAGGGCTGATGTGGCAATATTTCCTGATGCTTTCTTGTGCATAAACAGAATTTTCCGCCATTCCCCCTTGTTGATCAGATCAAAACCTAGAACCTCGATCATTTCCCTGATTTTGGCGTCATCGGTGATGTTGAAATCGGTATCTATGGTAATCCTGTCCCTGGAATTAATGGTTGAGGAAATGTAGGTCGCCCTTTCTTTTAAAGTACGTTGTATCACACCATAATCGTAGGCAACCTTATACATTTTTTCGTAGCCAGTAGAGGCCAGTAATGTGCTGAACCTTACTACGTGGCTTTTCTGCTTGCCCCAATTGCTGTCTTTTTCGTTTAGAAATTTCAGTATGTCCGTTAGGCTTTCATAGAAGGAACTTTTTGAATTGACATCATACAATATATAAAACGCCGGTGCACCTTGATTCAGCAAATAGTTGATATTGGAAGTATCCAATTGAAGGCTAAAACTGCCGTCGGATTTATTAGGGCTGATACTTTCGGTAGCTTTAAGCTGTATAATAAAGCGAAATCCAATATGTTTGCCCGATTTCTTTAACTCATAAGTGAGGTCAATGCCTTTGTCCCTCCGGTCTTGCGTACAAAATTGAAACCTGGTGGTATCGAATAATGGCCTGAGGGCATTTTCAGAAATTGTTTCCAATTCTTCATTGTGGTTTGCCATTGGCAAATCAATCTCATCCAAAAAAGTATCATCATTCATCATTTACGCGTAATTTAGGTTCAGGATATATTATCTCTTAAGGATACATCCGTAAAAATATCGCTAATAATTCAAATCTTTGTATCGATTTTTTCATGGACACCAAAATATGCCCGAAAGAAATTCAGCTAATTAACTATCGCTTTACGTTAACCGGCCCATAATCACAGCATAATTATGACACCTTCACCAGAGACGGAAAGAATTTTATTGGAAAAACTCTTATCCGGTCGAAAAGAAACCATAATCGAAAGTGAGTTAGCACAGGTGAAGACCTTAGCCAGCAGGTTAGCAAAAACCACTTCTCGGCACCACTATATACCACAATATTATATCAAAGGATTTTCAGGTTCCGATAACCTATTGAGCGTCTATGACAAAAAAAGAGATGTTATTAAAAGAGAGCGAACTGGGTCGAACGGTATCTTCTATGAAAAAGATGCCAATACGGTTGAAATCGATGATATCAAAATATCTATTCTTGAAGATCATTTTTTCAGTAAAATAGATCACCAGATTTCAACCAACCTGCGCGAACTTAGAGATCAGCCTGTTCACTCGGCGCTTACGTTAACGAATCAAACGATGGTCAATGCCTTTATCATTGATCTATTTTGGCGCATTCCAATCACCGCAAGTGCATTTGATGATATGTACGAGAGGTCTACCATTACCTTTCACGACAAGGATGGTAAAGCTTTTACTGATCCGATAAAGGAACAGGAATTGAAGAAAGACCCCGTACATAAGAAGATGGAAAAGTCAAAGATGGCAATCACATCTATGAACGATATCTTAGCGAAGCGAATTCCAGGACGGGTATTTGCCAAACTATGGGAGTTTGAGCACAAGTTATTTGTAGTTGGCGACTATCCTATGCTGTTTAAGGAAGTGCCAGGCAATCTTACAGATTTGGTCACGCTGGACTTTTTTATTCCGATTTCTTCTGAACGGATGTTTTCAAGCCAGCATACCGAAGGCCTTAATTTTACTGTTAATGAAGCCTACCTCTTTAACGCATTGATCATTGACCAGTCCATGAATTTCATTTCTTCAGGGAATAGGGACGTACTTGAAAAATCGATAAACTATTACCGAGAGCTGAAAAGAAAGGGATTACTTGTACCTTTAAAAAAGATGCTTTTTGATAGAACATCTCAATAAAAAATCTGACCATAAACTTATAGCGATTACAAAACGATGGCCAAACTTGACCGCAGGATTTTTAAAGGAACAAATATTTTCCATTTAATTTACAGTTCGATAAAGATGGATGTCGACGGCATGCGGGATTATTTTTGGGTATTCCATAGGATTACAAGATCGACTAATCTACATATTAAACTTATGATCTTCCTTAAAAATTAACTGTCGTATATCCATTCAAAAAAATGAAATTGTTGTTTCTAATAATTAAACAGGAAGGTTTTTTGTCGGATAGCTAACGGTTCGTTGATTCCAAAATCCACTTTTTGATAATTATTTTCCTTGCAAGCCTTCTTTTTCTTACTTTAATTTTTGTAGGATTTGTCCTAGTAATCAACTTTCTGAGCTCTAGGTTAGATTTTATAATATCACCATTTTCATCAAATTCTGAAACCAAGCTTTTCAAATCGCCTAATCCTTTGAGTTTTGAAATGAATGCACTGTTCACCACTATAACTGGCTCTTCAAAGACATTTCTATAATTATTTTTTATCAATGCATTAATGTAAATAAGGATCTGAATAACTTGGTTAAATTGGTCGTGGCGAAACTGATTTCCGTCAAATATGATTTTCTCATTTACAATAGCAGAAATTAGCAAACGCTTGCCGCCGATTTTTGCATTGTTAAACAAGGTACTCAAATTAGCCAATGAGCTCAGAGCCAGTTTCGACAAAGCTTTTAGGTTTCTCCAAGAGATATTTTCTGACTTTATTTCTTCCAGTTCCAATTCAAGATATTTAAGTTTTGCTTCACTATCTAGTTTTATTTGCTCGAATTCACTGTGGCTCAGCAATTTTTCCAACTTCAATTCTCTAGCTCGATTTACTTTTTTATTTATTGCTTTAAGTTCGGATAGAAGCTGTATTTTTTTTTCTGGAATGTGAGCAGAATTATTCCGATGTGCCTTAAGGATAATTTTGATGAAAAGACTCTCCACTTGTTTATTTACGAATAAGCCATTGATCAAATCTGTAAACTTTCGATTTGTAGAATCAGACCTTAGTCCACTTGAGCATTTTGAATTGCAATGATAATAGAATATGGGTATGCGATTTCCCCCAGGAGAGCCTCCTGTTAGTTTCTTTTTGCATACACTACAAAATAAAAATCCTCTTAGTGGTAATTGATCATGTGCGAAAACGGTTACACCTTTCGATTCTGATCTCATTTCTAGTATTCGTTGAACATTATCGAATTGTTCTTCTGATATTATAGGTTTATGTATTCCGGTCACAAAAAATGTTTCTTCATCCTGGTATTGCGGAATTCTAATCCTGCCACAGTATATTGGATTTTTTATTATAGAATAAAAGTTATTTTTACTACAAGTTAATCCCTTAGCATTAGCTATTTGTAAAAGGTTTTCAGGCGCGAAATTAAAATGTTCGAGTTGGTGGAAAATCCATGCGATGATTGTCGCTTCTGGATCTTTTATCTCTATATATTTTCTTCCTTCACCAGTTGTTTTATTTATGTAGCCTAAAGGAGCGCGGCCAGTACACCTGCCTTCTTTTTTTGCTCTACGTAAACCCGCTTGAGTGCTTAAGCCTTTTCGATCGTTTTCGATTTCTGGCATAGTAAGATAGATTGCGAGCATTAGCTTGTTCTCAGGTACATTGAGGTTTAGTTGCTGTTCTATAGCCTGTGCATCTATCCCCATTTTTTTTAATTGAGCTATTGTTTGGTAGGCATCACTGGTATTTCGACTGAATCTATCCCATCTGGTAAACAACAGTAGATCTGACTTATTTTTGTTTATTTTTAGAAAGTTGAAGAGCTTATTCCATTCAGGACGGTTGAATGTCTTTGCAGAAAAATCTTCAATTACAATCTGCCTAACAATTATTTTATTTATCTCGCAATATTTTTCAAGTATATATTGTTGTTGACTGAGTGAGTAACCTTTCTCAGCCTGTTCATCAGTGCTAACTCTGATATATAAATCTGCCGTTTTAGTCATCTTCGCAATTTTGGACTATTAGAAATTCTTTTCAAATTCTTGTTTAGCTCCAATTTCCGGATTTTCAATTTTTTCCAAAAGTGCTGCGATTTGAGTGATCTGGGCTATTTCAAGCTGTGATATTTGTTCCTTCAGCGACCCGTTAGCCCTTTAAGATATCTTAAAGGGCTTTTTTCTTTTTAGGCGATTTTCAAATCGTTGAATGGAGGCGATAGAGACGGATTTTTGGTTCGAGCCCTGTATGGATACCCTGACGGTTTAAAAGCAAATCAATTCTTAAATTACCTTTATAATATCCTTTTAATGAGAGTGTTGTAATGTTAAATATGTGATTTTCACGGTTCGATGTCATTAATTTCGAACAAAAGTTTACGTAATAGCTGACGTATAAATGTCCATTTTCAAAAGCGTTCATTATCGATCAGTATGGTGCTCGGAATTGAACATTAAATTAAAAGAAATAGTGTATTATACCGTTTATTGGCCATATTCGTAATAAAATTTGTTTGGCATAAAATTGGGAAAGCACGGCATAAGAGTTAATGCCAATATTATAATTCAAATATCTAGGCATTTTAATTATTTAAGTCTATGCTATCACACAATTTACTTCTTATCTATCGTAATTTTAAGCGATTTAAAATTTCATTCTTTATCAACCTGATAGGTTTATCTATCGGATTGGCAAGTACCCTGTTAATGTATTTTTGGATAGAGGATGAACTAAATATTGATAAGTTCAATGAAAAAGATAGTCAGCTCTATCAGGTGATGAGAAATGAGCCGCTTAACCATACGATCAATACCGAAGAATATACCCCAGGACTTTTAGCCCGTAGTCTTGCATCGTCAATTCCAGAAGTTGAACATGCGGTGGCAGTTGTAACTCCCAACATTAACTATAAGGGTGTACTTTCAGATGGGGTGTCAAAAAGTTATGCCACCCCACAATTTGCCGACAAGGACTATTTCAATGTTTTTACCTATCAATTTATTGAAGGGGATAAGAATACGGTATTGTTGAACAAAAGTGCAATTTCAATTTCAGAAGGAATGGCGCTTAAATTATTCAAGACAACAAAAAATATCATTGGAAAAACGATATCGTTTGAGAATGAATATTTCGATGGACAATATATCATTTCGGGAATATTCAATTCTCCATCCAACGCTTCAAAACAGTTCGATATATTGTTCAGCTACGAACTGTTCCTGGAAAGAAGACCTGAAGTAAAAGATTGGTCAAATGGCGGTCCCTCAACATTTGTAATTTTAAAGAAAGATGCAGATATCGATAATGTAAACAGGGATATTACGCAACTACTGCTCGCAAAAAGAAAAAATACGAGTGAAACCCTTTTTGTACAGCGTTTTTCAGAGAGGTATCTTTTTGGTAGCTATGAAAACGGCATTCCGGTAGCGGGAAGAATGGTATATGTACGATTGTTTGGAGTTATCTCATTATTTGTACTCGGCATTGCCTGCATCAACTTCATGAACCTATCTACCGCAAAGGCTTCTCGAAGAATGAAAGAGGTCGGTATAAAAAAAGTGATGGGAGCAAAAAGAGGTGCGCTCATGGTTCAATATATTGGAGAATCAATGCTGCTGACATTTATTTCACTATTCGTTGCTTTGCTCGCTACTGAATTATTACTGCCACAGTTTAATGCTATAACCGGCAAATCCCTTAGCCTGCATTTTGACCTAAAGCTGATATTAACACTTTTGAGCATAAGTATTTTTACAGGTCTAGTTGCTGGTATTTATCCCGCTTTTTATCTATCTGGATTTAACCCTACAAATGCGCTTAAGGGAAGGCTAAGCAGTTCAAAAGGTGAACTATTAACTAGAAAAGGATTGGTAGTATTCCAGTTTATCGTATCCATTGTCTTAATTATATCTGTTCTGGTTACCTACAACCAGATAAAGTTTGTACAGAATAAAAATCTCGGTTATGAAAAAGACAATGTCATTTCGTTTGCCAAACAGGGCAAATTGGAAAAGAATTTTAAATCCTTCATCTCACAACTGAAAAATACCCCAGGAGTAGTCAATGCATCCTATATGTATGGAAGTTTGGCTGGTGGCGTTAGTTCCCGTTCAGGTGGACTTTCATGGGATGGACAGTCGTTAGATCAAAAGAACACAAAATTTGATTACCTGGATGTTGATTTTGGTTTGATCGAAACACTTAACATCAAAATGGAACAGGGAAGAAGTTTCTCTCCTGAATTTGGATCGGACAGTTCGGCAATTATTTTTAACAAGGCTGCCATTAAAGTAATGGGAATTACTGATCCTATCGGTAAAACAGTGAATTTTTATGGTAATAGGCAGATTATAGGTGTGGTAGATGATTTTCATTTTGAATCGCTTTTTGAAAAAGTAAAGCCTTTCTTTTTTAAGATAGATTATGAAAGCGGAGGAAATATATTAGTGCGGATTAAATCTGGATCGGAGCAGATGGCAATAGCAAATATTGAGAAATTGTATAAAGAATTTAATGAAGGAACACCATTTGAATATAAATTCTTAGATGATGATTATCAGGTTCAATATACACTTGAAAATAAGGTAGCTGTTTTATCAAGGTATTTTGCTGGTATTGCAATTATGATATCATGTCTTGGTTTATTTGGATTAGCTGCTTTTATGGTAGAGAGAAGGTCAAAAGAGATTGCCATAAGGAAAACATTAGGCTGTAGCGATTTGGGTATTATTTCTTTATTGTCAACTTTCTTTATCAGGATTATTTTTATCGCAATCGCTGTGGCTTTTCCTCTGGGTTATTTTATAATGGGTGATTGGTTACAAAGTTTCGCTTATAGAATATCTATAGAGTGGTGGTATTTCGCTCTAGCAGGTGTTTTGTCTTTCATGATGGCTTGGGTTGCAATTGCTACGCAAATATTTATGGCTACTAGAATAAATCCTGTTAGGTATCTCAAAGAATAAATTACTCATCTAAAATTTTCGAAAAACCGCCTAAGTCAATCAATTCGTCCACAAAATGGTTCGAATTACGCACCGCCACTGACCCCCAGTGGGGCAAAGATTTTTCCGAAGATTTTTGCCCTATTTTCTTACCCCTAATTCTTTGTTTCTCAGATAGATATGTTCGGCTATTTCGTTGACCAAAAGTGTTCGATATCGGTCTCCATCGTATTCCATTTTTTCGGGAAAAAGGCAACTAACAAGGTATCTTTTGCCTTCAATACTGGAATTCTCATAAAATAAATCAAGATCCGTTAGATTTTTAATAGCTCGTTCTGCAACTCATCGAAAAACAGTAAGTTAATTGCTTTTCAGGTTGATAACTCTGACACAAGTCAGGATCCCCGCTCAAGTGTTATATTCTGGGGACAGATCGGTGCCGAAATTGATGCGAAACCCATTGTCGCCATTGCCCGGGTCCATAGCAGTACAGCCAGCGCTTTCAGTATAGCAGATTTAAGGTATGCCGAGATGGATAAGATTTCTTAGGTAACGTTAATCGGTTTAGTTGCACATGCTGTTCTTGTAATCAATACATGTATTGCAAGATCTTATAAGTGTTCTGCTCCGTTTTGGTTACAATATCGTCCGTTTTAGTTACACAAGCCGTTTCCACGTGCTGCACCTTTGTATCATAAAAGGAAACAACATGAAAAATATTTTTATCACTGGCGCATCTACCGGACTGGGAAAGGCGACCGCAAAATTATTTCAGGCTAAGGGATGGCGGGTTATTGCCACCATGCGGACACCTGAAAAAGAAACAGAACTGAACAAGTTAAATAACATTACACTGCTGCCATTGGATATCACCGATAGCTTTCAGGTGCAGCAAACCGTCAATGCCGCCCTCGCTTTGGGAGACATTGATGTGGTATTCAACAACGCAGGTTATGGCCTTATCGGGCCTGTGGAAGCGAATACCGAAGAACAGATCCGTGCGCAATTTGACACTAATTTCTTCGGTACGCTCGCGGTGATCCGTGCCTTTATTCCATACTTCCGCCAGCAGCAACGAGGCTTGTTCATTAATACCACCTCACTCTGCGGCCTGGTGTCCAATCCGCAATCCGCAGTTTACAACGCTTCCAAATGGGCTTTGCAGGGACTGGCCGAAAGCATGTCCTATGACCTTGCACAATTCAACATCGGCATAAAGAACATCGCTCCCGGCGGGATCAAAAGCGATTTCATGAAAGCGATGCAGGTTACACAGGATACAGCTTATGAAGCAACGTTGGCCAAAATGAATGAAGGGTTCAGCGACGGTACCCTGATGGAATTTACCGAAGCCGGGTTGATAGCTGAAGTGGTCTTTACAGCAGCTACAGACCAAAAGGACCAATTAACCTATCCCGCGGGTAATGATGCTGTGCGGCTCTATGCCAAACGACTGGCCGAGGGCCCTGAAGCTTATCGCATCAATTTAACAAAATATCTTAACTTGCACAGTCCGTATGAAAAACACTAAACCACCAGTTATCTTTAATTCCATATCGGAGCTGCATCGTGCCTTGGGCCTGCCCAAGCCGCTCCATCCGCTCGTCAGCCTGGTGGATTACGGCACAATTACCGTAGAAACCACCGAACTGGAAAAAGGAATGCTGTTTAATTTTTATAAGATATCTTATAAAAAAGACTTTAGCGGCAAGATAAAATACGGCCAAAGCCATTATGATTTTGATGAGGGCGGTCTATCTTTTGTTTCACCGGGACAGCTGATCACAGCCTTGGAAGGTGAAGCCGGCTATGGCGGTTATACTTTGCTTGTCCACCCGGATTTTATCCGGAGCTACCCTTTGGGCCGCAATATCAAAAACTATGGATTTTTCTCTTACAGCGCTAATGAGGCACTATATCTGTCCGAAAGAGAAAGGCTGGTGATCGCAGGCCTATTCAAAAATATTGAGCAGGAACTGGACTCGGCTATTGACCAGGCAAGCCAGGATGTATTGGTTTCACAGGTTGAACTGTTACTCAATTACAGCAAGCGCTACTACAACCGGCAGTTCATCACACGTAAAGACGCCAGTAATGAACTGCTCGTACGTTTTGAAAGGTTGCTATCCAATTATTTTGAGACAGGTAAGCCGCTGATCAATGGTTTGCCAGCTGTCGAACAGATAGCCGGCGAACTGAACGTCTCCGCCCATTACCTGAGCGACATGCTCCGGTCGCTCACCGGCCAGAATACACAGCAGCATGTTCATGGTAAACTGATTGAAAAGGCAAAGGAACTACTAACTGTTGGAGAACTTTCTGTTGCTGAGATAGCATACCAACTCGGATTTGAGCATCCACAATCCTTTAACCGGCTTTTCAAAAAGAGAACAGAGCTGTCACCACTTGACTTCAAAAGATCACTCAACTAAAACATATCATTAAGTATTATTGAAAATGAAAAATACAGGATTTGAACAGATCGTCCGTTCGTTTATTGCCGCGGCCAATAATTTTGATACGCAAACAGTGCTGGACCTCTTTACACCGGATGCGGTAATCGAGGACGTTTCAGTAGGAGAAAAATTTCAGCAGGAAGAAGGTATCAGAAAGTACTTCGTGACCTTCTTTATCGGTTATCATACCTCAACCCAATTGCTGTCGGTCGAGGAAACCGGTCCAGATAAGATTCTGGCTAAAGTGGACTTCACGGGTGATTTCGGTCACGAGACCGGAGGCCTTGCTATTCATTTTAATGAAGCTGGATTGATCAAACATATAGAAGCCTATTTGGATTAACGGTTAATCCGGTACAATGTCTTTAACTATGATTGATCGGGGTTTTAGGCAACATCCAAAATACTAATTTTTGACCAGTACATTGGTAAAGTCGGATATGGCCTCTGCAAATATCTGTTCACTGATCTTCTGCGGCAAACTCTTGCCGATGAGTTTAATAGCGATCAATCCGTATAAAACCGACCAACACTTATAATAAGGTCCCAGCGGGAGGCAGCCAATAACCTCGCTGAATAACGAATCGATCTTAGTGGATGCTTTTTCTAATACATTTGGGTCAGAACAGGTTGTTCCTATACCAAACATGAGCCGGTAAAGCTCCGGTTCAGCTGAAGCAAAATCCCAATAGGCCCTGCACATGAGCAGGAGTTGTTGCCGGGGTACGGCACTGGCTGATCTGGCCCGCATTAATTCGCCGGATAAGACCACAATTCCATATTGAGCCAATCCCAGTAATAACGCCGCCTTGTTCACGAAATATTCATAGATAACCGGCGGCGTATAGCCTATTGCTTCTGCTATTTTGCGCATGCTTACCGAGCTCCAGCCCGATCTTTTACCGATCTTGAGCGCGGCCCTGAGTATATCGCAGTATATACTGTTCCGATGGAGGAAGGTTCGTTTGTTAAATTTCATGTCTAATCTCAGCGTGCAAATGTATATTATAGAACGTTTGTTACAAAATAGACATCCTTAATTTCACGTCAAATTAAAATGACATTATTTTAGAACAAGTGTTTTAAAATAACTTTATGTTTGCAAAGAATTATGGCAAGGAACCTGGAATTTAACGAAGAAGAGGCAACCAAAAAAGCGATGGAGGTCTTTTGGAAAAAGGGCTACAGTGGCACGTCTATCCGTGACCTGTCTGAAGCGATGAATGTGCATGTCAGCAGTATTTACAATACCATGGGGGACAAACATCAGTTGTTTGTAAAGTGCATCCGTAATTACACGCAGAACCGGATGGAGGATGCGCTCAAGCATGCCGCTAAGATCAAATCACCGCTTGAGGCGATCATCAGTTTTATAAATGCTTCCGCAAACACCATTGTCTACAGCGACAACAGCTGCCTGGCCATCAAGACAACTTTCGAGGTGGCGACTTCTGACCCAGATGTCCAAGACGTGCTTCGGAAAGACAATGAATTCACGCATAAATTTATATCGGACCTGATCCATAAAGCAATCGAACTTAAGGAACTTGCTGCAGATACAGATGCCGACACGGTGACGGATTTTATTATCAATACGTTTACAGGCTGGCATGAATCCTATATTTTGCATAAGGACCCGATCAAGATCATGCGGATGGCCAAATACCTGATCGCACAGATCTCCCGCTAAAGGATTAACTCATTACAACGAACATTGAAATATATTATTAAAGAAGTGCTATAATTTTAGAGCGTTTGCTCTAAAACCAAAGGTCCCCGTTAAAAATCGACGTCCTAAACCGGCTCTAATTTTAGAGTGACTGTTCTAAAATTAAAAAAACAAGGATAGTATAAACAATATATAACATTAAAATAAAATCAATATGGAAAATAAAGAACTGACCGGCAAGATAGCTTTGGTGACAGGTGGAACCAAAGGGATCGGTAAGGCGATCGCTGACAGGCTGGCCAAGGCGGGTGCTACCGTGGTCATCACTGCAAGGAATGCTCCGCCCGACAACAAATACGGTCACAATTTTATCAAAGGAGACCTTGCAAATTCATCGGAAGCTATGCCGGTCATCAGCAGTATTCTCGAAAAATTCGGTAAAGTTGATATACTGATCAACAACATGGGCGGATCCAACAGTCCTTCGGGCGGCTTTGGTGTGCTTACCGACAAGCACTGGGAAGATGAGTTACAACTGAACCTGCTCGCCCCTGTCCGTATTGACAGGGCCTTATTGCCAGGCATGCTCGAAAACAAGAGCGGCGTGATCATCCATATCTCCTCGATCAGCGGCATATCACCTCTCTATGAATCACTTGGCGCTTACGCAGTAGCTAAGGCAGCACTGATCAATTATAGCAAAAGCCTGTCAAAAGAGGTTACACCTAAAGGCGTGCGGGTGCTTACCGTATCACCGGGTATGGTCAAAACCGAAACCATGGACACTTTCCTGGGCACGCTTGCGGAATCTGCAGGTACAACCATCGACGAGATCACCCAAAATTTAATGGCCAGCCTGGGCGGCATCCCCATTGGTAGGATGGCAGATCCCAAAGATGTTGCTGAGCTTGTCGGCTACCTGGTATCTCCCAGCGCATCATACCTGAGCGGCGCAAACTATGTAATAGACGGTGGAACAATTCCTACCATTTAATTTAAAATCAATTCATATAAATTTTTCTAAACATTAAAAAAATGAATCAGTCAGCTTATAAAATCAGCAGTGAAAGAGAGATCGAAAATTTAATCGCGCGTTACACTCACCTTTTGGACAAGGGAGACCTTGCGGGAGTTGGTGCCTTGTTCGCACATGGCAGAATCGGTTCCCTAGGCGCCTATACGGATGGAGCGCACATCGAGTCCATGCTCAGATCTAATCTTCAGATTTATTCCAATGGCACGCCGCAAACCGCGCACGTGACTACGAACACAACTATCCATATTAATGATGAAGAGTCCTCAGCGACCGCGAAATCATACCTCGTTATTTACCAGCAGGATACCGAGCGGTCATTTCCATTACAGGCAATCATGACCGGAACCTATGATGACATTTTTGTACGCATTGACGGCAAATGGCAATTCAAGGAAAGAAGTCTTTCGATGGGCTTTGCGGGAGACCTGTCACACCACGCAAACCCAAATGGTCCCTCAGCCAAAATATTGAAGAACAATGGATAATTTAAGAACTGCCCTGGTAACCGGTGCGAACAAAGGCATAGGATTGGCCACTGTCGAAGGGCTGGCAAGAGAGGGTTATAAAGTATGGCTGGGATCGAGGGATCATTCGCGAGGTAAGGCGGCCGTGGAAAAACTTCGTTCGAAAGGTCTGGATGTACACCTGCTTCTGATCGACGTTGCCAATGACAACAGTGTAAAAGAGGCTGCGCGTGTTTTGAATGCGCAAACTGCATATCTGGATATCCTGATCAATAACGCTGGTGTAGCGTTGAACCTGAAAAGCCTGCCCAGCGATGAGCAAATGGACGTGATCCGCGAAACATTTGAGACAAACACTTTTGGGCCGATCCGTGTAACGCAGGCTTTGCTTCCTTTACTGAGGGCTGCCAGTAAGGCGCGGATAATCATGTTAAGCAGTATCGTTGGCTCTATCTGCCTGAGTTCGGACCCGGATGTTATTTACGGACAGGTCAATTTCATGGGCTATTCCAGTTCAAAAGCCGCGCTGAATATGATCACCGCAGCTTTTGCCAAAGAACTTGGGCCATCGGGCATCAAAGTCTATGCTGTTGAACCGGGTCATATAAGGACCGATCTCAACGACAATACAGGAAGCTTGACTGCCGAAGAGGGTGCAGCTGTACCACTGCGTTATGCAACGATGAACCTGGAAGTTTCTAACGGTGGCTTCTTTGGGCCAGAAGGGATACTGCCATGGTAACTGTAAAGGACACATTCAAGAAAATTAAAAACATTTCAAATCATTATGGGTAAACAATTGAATATCTCCGAACTAATTGCTAGGTCTCAAAAAATCAGGGTGCTGTATCATCAACTGGAAGTAGAACATCATGGCAGTGAATGGACCATCGAAGAGGACGCTTTGGCATTTCTGACCGACGCCGCGCTGGTAGGACGACTAACCATGTCTCTGTAGGGACGTTGGCCGAAAGAAAATGCGTTACCGGACCTACACCATAAACTAGGCGAGACGATCTGGTGGGTGATCATCTTGGCCGACCGTATGGGCGTCGATATCAATACCGCCCTAAACGATTTTTTGACCAAAACCGAAGATTTACTGAAGAAATAAATTATAGTACTGAACTTTTAAGAAAATATCATGAATAAGTTAAAGAATAAGGTTGCGATAGTAACTGGAGCATCTAAAGGCATTGGTGCTGCGATTGCCACCCATTTTGCGGCCGAGGGCGCAAAAGTTGTGGTTAATTATGCATCGAGCAAAGAAGGGGCCGAACATGTTGTAAAGATTATAACTGATGCAGGCGGTATAGCCATTGCATTGCAGGGCGACGTGTCCGTGGAGGCTGACGTACGTAGATTGTTTGAAGAGACCAAAAGTGCTTATGGCACTTTAGATATTTTAGTAAACAATGCTGGCGTTTTCGACTATGCACCTATTGAAGATGCCACAGTTGAATCTTTTCATCGGCAATTCAATGTCAATGTTTTAGGTTCCCTGCTTGCTATTCAGGAATCTCTGAAATTGTTTAGCGGCAAAGGAGGAAATATCATCAATATCAGTTCCGGAGCAAGCAGAACGCCGGTACCTACAGGATCTGTATATTCTGCGACCAAGGCAGCTTTAGATGCAATAACGGTATCCTTGTCTAAGGAATTTTCGGGCAGAAACATCCGCATCAACTCTCTTTTGCCGGGTGCTATCGAAACAGAAGGCACACACAGTAACGGCTTTATCGGAAGTGAATTTGAAGCGAAGATCGTTGCGAATACTCCTCTTGGTCGTACAGGACAGCCAGAAGATATTGCGAAGGTAGCCGTATTTTCGGCCTCTGAAGATTCGGGTTGGATTACTGGTGAAAAAATAGCTGTTTCGGGCGGCATTTTCGGACTATAACGAACAGTTAGCAGTTTCCCAAGCAATGGATGGCTTTTTGGGGAAAGTTATAATGCCACTACAATGAAGGATCTAACCGAGGCGTAAACGGCAAATGAAAAGCCTGGGGAAGTGGAAATAGGTGAAGCAAACTATGTGTCTATTCTCAGTGAGGAAAGTCCTGAAACTGCTGTTTTCTATGAAAAGAAGGTTGTTAAAGAATTTGTTGTTGTTGATCTCCAAATCCACCTTGTAGTGCTTAAACATAGATAATATAAGAATATGAATAATGAGAAAAATAAGCTCCTGATTTATGGGGCAACAGGATATACCGGAAAAATCATTGCAGCAAGGGTAAAGAAGTTAAATATTGAATTTGAGATTGCAGGACGGGAAGCCCATAGAACCCAGAAATTGGCAGAAGAATTAGCGGTTGGCTATCACATTTTTGATGTTGATACAGAGTACGCTTGGGAAAAAGCATTACGGGATAAAACGGTTTTGATTAACGCGGCGGGACCGTTTCAATTCACTGCCGAGCAAGCGATGAAAGCCTGCCTGAAAGCTGGCGTACATTATCTGGATATAAGTGCGGAACTAGAGACCTATCGATTGGCGCAATCTTTGGACAGTGTAGCTCGGGAAGCTGGAATCCAGTTGATATCAGGTGCAGGGCTTTTTGTAAGCTATGACGCATTGGTGGTACATCTTTCAAAATTGGTGTCAGAACCTAAATATCTGAAAGTAGGTTTCCGTCATTATGGGGGCTTCTCTAAGGGGTCTGTATTGAGCGGCAAGAACATCGCTGATTTAGGCATATTAATCCGTAAAAATGGTGACATTATTAATAACCCTGATCCAAAGTCGAAAATATTTTCATTTGATAAAGAGGAAGTTGAATGCATGCCTACGCCTCTAGGGGGAATTATCCTGAGCTATAAATCCACGGGAATTCCAAATATCGAAGAATATTTTTCCCTAAACCTGCCGGCAATAAAACTGCCGGATCTCACTGCCGAGAATCTGCCGGATGGACCTACAAAGGAAGAAAGGGCAGCGGGGCGTAATGGGATTTCTGCTGAGCTTACCGGTAAAGACGGAAAACTAGTAAAAGCTTATATAGATGCTCCTTCCGGCTATGACCTTACACCGCTTTCGGTAGTAGCAGTTGCACATCGCATCTTAAATGGCGACTTTAAAGTGGGCTATCAATCACCTGGCTCAGCATATGGTGAGGATATCATTAAAGATATCCCCGATACCTATTTAATCGATAATAATGCCTAACAGAAAATATATTCGAAATGACCATTGGCATCGAAATTAGCATGAACAATAGATACAGAACTTGATTGCCCGGTGCATGCATTTTATAGATCAAGCCAAACTCGATAGTGCTGGAGATTTATTTGTCAAACGGATAACGCACGCTGATATGCAGTGATAATAGGTGAAGTGTCTTTGTTTTCCTTTTGATGAACTACCGCTTAGCGATCGGTGGCATTTAGGGCATTTTAAGAATCCCCGAAGCACAAGGGCTTCGGGAATAGAGATGGGCTGACCAAGCTCTCTTTTTCGGCCGTTGAGGATATCTTGAATGTTAAAGAACATCGTTTCGCTTATCAATGGTTCATGGAAACCTGAGCTAGAAAAGCTTCCTCATTTTTGTATTTCGGAACAATCACCTTTCCACAATATATTGGAGTTCTAATAAGTGTGAGAAGTTGTTTTTGCTGCAATTTAACCCTTCTTCTTTGGCAGAAGATAATATCTGCTCTCCTGTATAAATACCCTCGGCTAACTGGTCGAATACCCACTTAACCAGCGATGCCTCTGGCTGTTTTAAAGTAATATATTGTGCCGTGCTTATCAAGAATCTTCGCCAGTTTTTCAGGGCTCATCGACCTTTTTTCTGTAAGCTTGTAATAATCCATATCTTGATTTTTGACCAAGGTTCGATACATTCTGTAAAATGATTTCATTACTCCCAACATGATTATGAACGATTTAACTGCATCATTTTTTTTTGAATCTGCTAAATTCAGTTAGTATTTCGGATGGATTTATTCTAAGTATTGAAAAATCTTTATCCCTTACCTTAAGAGTACCGAAGGTTATTTGGGACACAAATGTTAGGTTCGAGCCTCATTAACCTTTGAGGTGTGCATTTTTGCCGAAATGCCCACTATAAATGAAATTCTTATTTGTTATTTCGAATTGGAAAGCAGAAGTCCGGCTTTGGGCTTTTTTTTAACCTTGGTACTTCCAGCATACCAGCCCAGTATGATGCTATTCGTTTTTCATAACATATTTTAGGTTCCCATCCCGCAAAAATGGTATTCGTCACACTCACGAAAAGTATATCATTCAATATCGTATCATTGTATCATATATTCAGAAAATGAAACCCAAAATTAGAAAATACGAACAATTACTCATTGCCCTATTCGGTTTGATGACTATCGTCAATTATATTTTACAGCAATTTGGTATTATACCCGTTTACATTTCTGGATTTAGTGAATATCTCAATTCTCATCCCAATACCCACTTTGACTATTCAGCCTATTTTTTCTTATCGCGCGTTGGCGTAGTGATGTTGTTTTTGTTTGTTTATTTTTGGATTAATAATATTGCTATCCCACAGATCCGGCAAATGACTTACAGATCATTTTTATTGTATCCCTGGGTTTTAGTGCAGATACTATTACTTGGTTATTTGCTAGCTATCGGAGTAAATTTTGCAAGCTATTATGCGAGGCCAGCTTGGAACAACTATGCCGATTTCAGAATATTTGCCCTACTCGGCTACAATGAGAACCCATTAACTGACTTGTGGTTTGGTTTTGATAGGGCAATTATCTGCTTAATTGTTTATGGAGTTTTTGCCACCCTGCGCGAATTAGTGATTTACCGTATAGAAAATTCTGGCTCAAAAAGTAATTACCGGATATTAATCGCAAATCAAATATCCGCTTCCTTGTGTATATTCCTGCTGCTTCCTGCTTTGGTATTATCTCTTAACCTGATTAAAGATGATGTCGATTACGGTGCGTATTTTGTCTTTATACCTTCTGCAATTGTAATATACATAATTAACATATACTGGCTTTTCCCTCGCTTAAACACACCTGGCAATACTGTTCGGTTAGTTTTGACACTTCTAATTTCTACCTTCTTATTATCATTTCCCTTGCTGGGATTTCTGTTCCATCTTGGAATAAATTTAGGTGTTTGGCCAATAAACTGGTCGATTCAATTTTTTCTAGTTACACCAATCACTTGGATTATCTATCAACAGAGAAAGGATAAAATATTCGAGTTAAGAGGTGCCAAAATTGCATTATCCAAAACAACAGCTGATCTTCAATTTCTCCGTTCACAAATCAATCCACATTTTCTCTTTAATGTATTAAATACGCTATATGGTACTGCCTTGCTAGACGGTTCGAAAAGAACTGCCAACGGCATACAAATGTTGGGTGACATGATGCGGTTTATGCTAGATGACAATCATCTTGACTTCATTCCTCTACGTAAAGAGATCAGTTATCTCAAAAACTATATAGCTCTTCAAAAATTGCGTATCCATGATTCGGAGGAAATTGAAATCAGCGAAAAATTTGATATTGATAAATGTACTCATGAAATCATTCCAATGTTGCTGATCCCTTTTGTCGAAAATGCTTTTAAGCATGGAATTGATATAAATAGAAAGTCTTGGATTGATATAGCACTATTTTGCGATGGTGATCGCATTATCTTTAGTGTAAGCAATAGTGTGCATACAATGGATGAAAATGACCCAGAAAGAAAGTATTCTGGAATCGGCATTAAAAATGTTAAGGAACGGTTAATGATCTTTTATGAAGGCCGACACGAGTTAAATTATTTAGCAACCGAAAAAGAATTTATCGTCAAATTAGTTATTGAATCAAAAAACCATTAAGTTATGAAAATACTACAAGCCATAGCTATCGACGATGAACCTTTTGCTTTGGAGGTTGTAAAAAACTTATTGGAAGAAATGCCATTTATAGAACTTACAGCCTGCTTCACTAAGGCAATTGAAGCCATAAGTTACCTGGGCGAAAATGATATTCAATTAATTTTTTTAGACATTAAGATGCCTGGCCTTTCTGGTATAGAATTTATAAAATCCTTGCCAAAACCGCCAATGATAATCTTTACTACTGCCTATAGCGAACATGCGGTTCAAAGCTTTGAACTTGATGCTATTGATTATTTGCTAAAACCGTTTTCATTTGCACGTCTGTTAAAAGCTTGTAATAAAGCCTATGAGTTGCATCAACTGACAGGCAACAAAATGGGGCTTTCTTCGAAATCCTTGCCTAGTATATTTATAAAAAGTGGATCCGAGCAGATTAGAATGAATTTGGATGATCTGCGCTATGCAGAAAGCATTGGAAATTATATAAAGCTTCATTTAAAGGGCCAGCCATCTATCACCTCACGTCTTACCATATCAGAGGCTGAAGCTTTGCTTCCGGTAAATTCATTCATTCGGGTACACCGTTCGTTTATTGTTTCCAGAGAGAAAATAACTAAGGTGGATAAAAGGAGCGTGTGGTTGGATGAAACAGAGATTCCCATTGGCCCATCCTATATTTCAGAAATTGAAAACCTGTTGAAATCACCATTTTAATAACAATATCACAATAAAATAAACCACATATGAACTTTAAAAAATTAATGACAACGCTGTTGTCAATTGGATTCGTTTTGCCTGTTTTTCCCCAAAGTAAACTTGCTTCCAAAGTTGATTCGCTCGTTGGTGCTTATGCTAATATTCAGGAATTTAATGGCTCCGTGTTGGTGGCCGTGAAAGGCAAAATCCTGTTAGCTAAGGGTTATGGATATTCAGACCAAGCCTTAAAAAGGTTGAATACAGATCGTACAATATTCAGTATTGCATCTATAACCAAAACTTTCACCTCAGCCATGATCCTTAAACTCGTTGAAGAAAAAAAAATTTCCCTTGATGATAAAATTACAAGGTTTTATCCACAGTATAAATACGGCGGCCATATTTCGATTGCAAATCTGTTGAACCATACTTCTGGCATTGACGATAGAAAAATAGAAGAAAAGCAGGAGAAATATGATCGGGAGGTCTTGACCAGAGAACAAGTATTGTTAGCTGAGCTGAATGGAACTGAACTCAGTTCTGAACCTGGATTATTATTTAACTATAGTAATCGTGGGTATTTTTTATTGGGTAACATCATCTCCAAGGTTACAAATATGACCTATGAACAAGCGATCCGAAAATATATATTTAAGCCCTATAAGTTAAAAAACAGCGGATTCGATTTTGCGGGCTTGAAAAAACATGATAAGGCCAGGGGATATTGGGCAGAAACTGGAAAAAACTACAGCAAGGAAACGCCTCTAATGGACTCAGCCGGCACTTATTCTGCAGGAGCGATCTACTCTAATGTTTTCGATTTATATAAATGGCACGAAATCTTGCAGAATTATAATTTTATCAGTAAAAAATCTTTGGAACGTTCCTATAAACCATATACCAGGACTTATGGATTTGGATGGATTATTGATTCTTTACAAGAAAAACGTAGGGTTTCGCATAGCGGAGCAGTCTGGGGATTTAGAAGTAATTTTTCCAGAATTCCAGATGAAGACGTGGCGGTAATATTACTGTCCAACTACGAGGTGCCGGGGCTGGACATGATCGCAAAGGGAATTATTTCCGTACTTTATGGACGACCTTATTATCTGCCTGTTAAGAAAAAGGCTATTCATTTGGAACCTATTGAACTTCTTAAATATGTAGGTACTTATGAAATTTTAGAATCACATTTAGTGCTCGAAGTAAAGTTAGAGAGTGGAAAGTTAGTTGTTTATCCAAAAAATGGAAATAGATCAGTTCTACTTCCAGAAAGTGGAAACCTTTTTTTTGGCGAAAGCGAGGAAAGTTTGGAATTGATTTTCGGAATGAAGTCGAATAAAGGTATTATTACGATAATTATGGGTGAAACGAAACGTGAAGCAATTAAGAAGAATTAAGGTTTTGGCATATCTTATCATTATCTTATAATCAATAAGGTTTGAGGTTATTTCGGGTATGTCCTTTCTAAAAACCTTTAAAAACATGGTTTTTGGGGATGATTCTCATAAATTCATTTCATTATGCAATCAAAATTTTAGTTTTTGATGATTACTTCTTGATAATTAGAATTGTATGAAATTGAAGACTAAAGTAAGTTAAATATTGGATGAAATAATGTATGAACTCCCCAATCCCGCTTCATCAAATTATTTCAAAAAACAAAAAATACAATTTCATATCAATGGCGTTAAAAATTAAGAGGCATACTTCTAATATGCCTTTTATTAACACTTCAACTGTCTCGTCCTGCTATAGCTTGTCATTAAAAACAGAAAAATGGCAACAAAAAGCAAAGACAAAACAAAAATTGCAACTAGAAAACCTTGGGGACGGTTAAGCGATGATCTGAAAGAGAAAATCATTTGCGAAATCAAATCCGGTATGCTCAGTCAGCGAGCAGCTGGACGCAAATATGGCTTACCTTCAAGTACCATTGGCAAATGGATGGAGAAACATAATTTGGCTATCTTAGTCCATTCTAAAACATCTTATGAACTTTCAGCGATGGACGAAAACCAAGAGACAAAACTTCTTAAAAAAAAGATCGATGAACTAACAAAAGCTTTGGCTGATGCCCAGCTGAGATATGTTGGATTAGAGACTATGATTGAGGTTGCGGAAAGCGAACTTAAGATCAATATTAGAAAAAAGCGTGGTACCAAACGGTCTTAAGGATGCGGCAAAAACTACCGGATAAGCGTCTGGTTGAATTTTGTGCACTGTTTGGTGTAAGCCGCCAGGCTTATTATCTGGCGCAGAAAACAGCAATCAAAACTGATATTTCCCACATGGTGGTATTAGCCTTGGTGACTGAATTCCGTACAGCAGTTCCGTTTTTGGGAACAAGGAAACTGCTATACATGCTTTCTCCGGAAATGGAAAAGCATAATATAAAGATGGGGAGAGACCAGCTTTATGATCTTTTGAGATTTCATGGACTGCTTATACGGCGGAGGAAACGTTCCGTTAGGACTACTGACTCCAACCACTCCCTAAAAAGATACCCGAATCTCATAAAACATATGATGCTCTCTGCCCCGGAACAATTATGGGTAAGCGACATAACCTACATCCGTACGCAGGATGGCTTTAGCTATCTAAGCCTGATCACGGATGCCTATTCCAGAAAGATTGTAGGGTTTGCACTCCATCTGAACCTTGAAGCTACCGGCTGTATTATCGCTTTGGAGATGGCTATCAACGGGAGGAAAAAAGACTCACCGTTCATATTGGTTCATCATTCGGATCGGGGGATACAGTATTGTTCTAAAAGCTATACTGAGCTTCTTAACAGGGACAGAATTGCAATAAGTATGACTGAAAGTGGTAGTCCCTATGATAATGCTTTAGCCGAACGTGTTAATGGAATAGTGAAAAATGAGTTCTTTCCAAAAAAGATATATAAGGATCATAAAGAAGCTAAAAAGAGCATTGAAATCATTATCAAAAACTATAACGATAAAAGGCCCCACGGTAGTCTGGACTATCTAACGCCTAGCAAAGCCCATGATATGTCTGGCGAGATAAGCAAGCGTTGGAAACACTACCCTTATAAAAAAAAGGGTATGCAAGAAGAGCCCCTGGAGACCGTCTGAAAATACAATCAGAAAAAATGCACCGCAATTCTATTATTAATAAATTACAAATTGTACACTTGTAAAGTAATATCAGAATTAACACAAAATTGGTGTAAACTAATTCCAGTATTACTACTCAAAAGATGTAAACTAATTCTAGTATTATAACTCAAAAACGACAAGCTATAGCAGGACGAGTCAGTTGGTATAAAACCGAACATATTGTAATAAAAGCCGACCGGGCGCATGAATTTGATTGAAACGTTTTCCGGTAACTCTTTCAAAATATTTTCTACTTTATAATGCGTTTCCAACATTCCAACTCCTTCCGATGTGTGTGCACCAACACTGCTTAAATGAATAATTTTTGTTATGCCAGACTTTATTACGGATTCCAAATAGCAATTAGCAATGTGAAGCCAGGATGAGTTCGGGTTAGGATTCTTTTCAAAATAACTCCCCGGGGGCTCCATCAAATAAACTGCATCTGCTCCAGTAAAAGTTTTCGTAAGAAAATTGACATCTTGTATCGCACCTATGGCCGATGATGCTCCTAATCCTTTGATTGCTGTATGTCTTTCAATGTTACTGCTAATTACGCTTACGGCATGACCTTTTTGTACTAATTCTTCCACTAAAGGTTTACTAATATGCCCTAATGATCCAGTTATTATTATTTTCATGCTTTCCAATTTTTATACACGCAAAGTTCCAGTAAAAAAGATGAAGGATCGTAGCCGTATCTACTTTTGTTGTAGCCAATAATCTGGTTTTATGCTTTAGACTGTCAATATTTTAGATTCGCAATGTACGGTAGGCAGGTTCTACGGAATAAATATTGCCAGACGAAGCCGTACTTCGAGCATTCTTATGCCCATAGCTACGCTGAATAGGTTTATAATGGAATCAGATAAATAAAATTCTTGTGAAAGAAACATAAATTCATTACCGTAATCCATATTCAATTGTAAGCAGACCAGCCCACTTCTATTTGATAACTGATGAAAGATCCGACGCTAAATAGGCCACAGCATATCCACGAAAAACTGCTAAAAAAAAGCAAAGGAAAACTATCGACAACCTAACTGTCTGTGTCAGGAATTGCCTTTTCAATTGGAATTCGAACACAGTCAGAGCTTTTCGGATTATTTAAAAGCAAAACCAACGTTTCTCCCTTGGAGTTCAACAGCTCATTCAACTGACAGGATCAGGATACTATCTGAGTTTCAGTTTTTCAAAAAGATAAAAAGAAATAATTGGCTGTAGCCTAGTTAGATTTATATTTTAATATCTTTATAAGACCTAAACCTAGCTATGAATCCATTTATTTTAGCCCTCCAGGCACGGAATCTTACAGTAGAAATCCACCTTCATTGCGCATATCAGATTGTCCTTTCAAATGACACGTCGTTTAATCAGACGATCAGCGGAAAGCCACGTGACCGTATCCGTGATTTTTTGATCAAACCTCACATTACCTTTTTTTGCGTTTCAGAAAAAACGAACATGGAATGTTCTTAATATGTGGCAAGGTTGCAATTAGCGGATGTCTCCTAGATTTCTCAGGGCTTATCATAATTTCTTCTAATTTCCACACCTTAGGGACCGTTAGATAGGAAATCGTCAGCTCTCGATTTATAGCCAAAATCAGAACCAGTTTCAAAGGATTTGTATATTCCAGAAAGCATACCTGTGCACTACTATTTTTGTAAAAACGATTTAGTGAGCTGCATTTGATTATATTTACAAACACTATGGATCCTGATCAACTATCGGTTCGATAGGAGTCAATATCTATTGGATTTTTGTTGACAATCTTTGGGAATGACTATGATTAAACCTGAGTTAACGAATGGATAGTTTAAAGAAAAATAGCTCCATATCTAAAAATAAGATCTCAAATGCGTACCAGCCATGATATACAATTAGTCTTATCTCCGATTTTTAACCCGTCGCCAGAAGCAGTTGTCAACAAGGTCAAAATTTATAAGTTTTCGTATCAAGGAATGCATACGTTAGGACTGAGATGTTGGATTGTTTAAAGTCGTTTTTAAAGAAGTACTATCATCGCGCTAGACATATTAAAGTAGAGTTGTTTTTGATATTTATAGGAGTAATCCTACTGGGATTTTGTCTATTCACAGGGATTTTGCTGTCATCGATGAAAGAACTCTTCATCAGGTAGTATTGATCAGTAAGAAACAATCGCGATATCGCAAAGTGACTAGACGGTCCAAAAGATAAAAAATATATTGAATGGAAGGATCTAAGATATTGATTGTTCTCAAAGATTCCGGGCTAAGGTCCAAAATTTCAGGCATACTGATCTTCAGTAAATATGTTGTAGAGTTAACTGACAGTGGAAAGAGCGCGATCGAGATAGTCAAAAACCACCGTGTCGACTTAATTATCTGTGGAATTGAATTATATGGAATGGATGGGTATGGGGTTGTGAGAATGTTAAACAAGTTTGTGGATACTGCAGGAATTGGGCTGATTATGTTATTAGAGACGGGAGATCAGATCGCATTACGCAGGGCGATGGAAATCGGGGCTGACGGTTACCTTTCTACCAGTTTTGATGATGCTGAACTTTTGAACCATGTCGAGGTAAGGTTAAAGAAAAAGAAACTTCAGCAAGAACTTTTTTTAAAACAGCATTTTCAGGAAAGAAGCATGATGAAATCCAGTAACGAAATGTTCGCGCTGGATGAAAAATTGGAGCGGCTGACGGCCCGCATCTTTAGAAAGAACCAGACTATTTATTATCAAGGAGAGCATCAATCAAGCCTTTACTATCTGGTATCTGGCAATGTTAAGATGTTTATCTCAGATAGCTCGGGAAATCTCTTGATCACTGATATCTATGGGCCTGGGGAGTATTTTGGACTTCAGGATTTTGCTTTGGGTTCTCATACTTTTCACACCTCAAAGGCAATATCAGACGCTGAGATTATCGCGATTCCGCTAAAAGACATTAATGAGCATATAGCTGAATATCCAGATGTACTAAGGGTTTTTGTTAAAAAACTTGCAAAATCGGTAAGGGATATGGAAGAGCAGGCATTGGCACTTGCGCATGCCTCAGTGCGGGAGCGGGTGGCAGCTGCGATTGTCAGACTTGCAAAGAAGGGGGAGAATTCTTCAGGTAAAATTCGTGTCCGCCTCCCCAGAACTGATCTGGCAAATGTCATAGGCATAGCTTCAGAGACTTTGAGTCGGATCCTTAGTGATTTTGCTAGGGAAGGACTGATAGAAAAGGAAGCTAATGACATCCTTCTTAGAAGTATAGAGAAGCTTCGGAAAGTCAATAGGTCGTAGGATCAATACGGATTTTCCAATGTTAGCAGCTTTTTGATGCCATAGCTTAGGGAATATTTCTTCGGATTTAAGAAGCTAGGAGCTTTCGGAATCAAAGCTAAGGTGTCTAATTCATCAGCCGGTCTGAGCTGCTTATATCGCATTTTTGAGATTTTGTAACCTGGGTTCCCCAGAGGGTCTGTTTTGAGTTCAGGTGTTGGTTAAATACCTGAATAGTAGTTAGTTGGGATAAGTTGCAGGTATTTTCTCAGAGGGAAAGAACAATATTGTATAATGTAAGGTTGTTGGTGATGTTTAGTTCAACCGCTTTTCTGATCTAAAAGTCTGAATACTCCTGTTGGTTTTTATTTTGAAATGAAAGAATTTCAGTCGTATATTTTTCAAGAAGGTGAAGCATTAGTTCTTCAAATTTCAATTCAACGATTTTCTCTGAAAACAATGCTGGTTTTATTGGATGATTGAGAGTGAAGCAATATAGTTTCTGATAAATTCGTCCTTCTCCAAAACTAAAAAAGTTTTATTGGATTTATCTGATTTTGCTTGTATTTTATCAATAACACAGGCATATTTTATGAAAAAATCTGCGAGCTTCGTGTTGTCAAAACACAACATAGTGCTGCGGTATGAACCGTTTACAGGCAGTTTTTCTGTCATTAAACAATTCCCCGAAGAAAGTAATGCAAATTGATTGTTGTTAATTGTCGTTCTGCCGTCAGCATAATAGACAACTTTCTCACCTTGTTCCAATAACGAAACAAGATTTTGTGGAAGAAAGATTTTGTTTCTTGGCGCTTCTCTGTCTGAGATGTAGTTGTATAGCTTAATTGTGTCCATTTTGAGTTTATATGTGTTGGTTTTGGGTTTATCGCGCCATAGGAGCTGATGTTTCACTCCTTAGGCTTTCGGGATGGATTCATCCCAAACCTGAACACAAAACCGACAGATTAAAATTAGGAAAAACTTTTCATAACAGGAATGAAGCCCTTCCTGACGCTATGTGTAAAGCTGGTTGTTGCCTGAAGGCCGGCTTTTTCGTGCTATAAAATCTGATCAATGAAAATATTTCACTGATATTCAGTTGCTTATCCTGGAGCGCTTGAAAATGTGCCTAATCTGGCTATTTTTGCCTCATGACCGTAACCGTACTGGCCATTTTAGAGACAGATTTTAAGCCCGAAAAAGCATTGCCGAAAGTGATGAACGACCGTTTGACCCGGACCGCAAAGGAATTGCAAGAGGTCCATTTCGGGCCATTGTCCGGCAGGGGATTTTCTGATGATGACCTAGTGGTCTATATCAGTTATAACCCTAAATACAAGATCCGTTACCGTATTGTAAATGATGTTTCCGCAGACATTGAATATTTTGTTGCCGAGTGCTGCGGTAGATTGGGCTTTATCCTCTGGAGGGCCAATGCGATAGGGGTAAGCACTGAATCGGGATTGCGGGATTTTGAGTAGTTCTTTTTGCTTTCTCAATGAAATTTTTAGTTTTGGTGTTGGAATACATTTTCCAAAGACAAAATAATTTACTAGCCGGGACCCATTGGCCCCTTTAAAAAAACAGTTATGGACAAATTCAAACAGGTACAGGAAGTGATCGCTTCAGTTGAAGCTGATGTAGCAAAATTTTATGATGGTGGAAACGCTGCCGCTGGTACACGTGTACGTAAAGCAATGCAGGACCTTAAAAACCTTGCCCAGGAGATCAGGGCTGAGGTTACAGAGAAAAAGAACAGCTCAAAATAAACAGAATACTGTTTTGGGAAATAAGGCCACTGATATAGATCAGTGGCTTTTTTTGTGTTTAGGGGGAAGATCATTGTTGTTTTGGGCAGCGGCCTGGCTATCCAAGTATCCCTGGCAGTATGGTAGTAATGCAGGCCGAGATTATCTGCTGAAGGGAGCTGTTTTTCTACAAGCAAGGGTCTTAAAATTTCAACATAAGTCAAGTAATGCATGGCGTCATCAACTCTTTTGTCCTTAACTGCTATTCCGAGCACATAATAGAGCAGTTTATCGTACAGTTTTGAGCCACCAGCTGCTGATCACTTTTAGGAACACCACCCAAAGATTTGCAAATCAGCTGTTAAGTTTCTAGCTTTAGATAGGACAACCAAAAGCCATCTCATGAAAACCATAAAACTTTTACTTATCCTTGCCTGCGCTGGCTTATCGGCCAGATCGCAGCAACCGGCAAATACTACCGACTACCTAGTCCACAACCGTAGCATCGAACTCCTACAACAGGACGGAAAAAATATATTGAAATTTTCCGAGGCCCCTGGGGCAGGCCTGGCATGGCTAAAGGGAGTGGAGTTTAGCGAGGGGACTATCGAATTCGATGCCAAGGGAAGAGATGTGCTGCAAAAAAGCTTTATCGGGATTGCTTTCCATGGCCTGGACAACGAGAACTACGAAACCATTTATTTCCGTCCTTTTAACTTCCAGGCGGCAGACCCTGTCCGCAAGATACATGCTGTGCAGTATAGTTTTGAGCCGAAGTTTGGTTTCCAGCAGTTAAGGGATACCCAAAAGGACAAATACGAATCAGGGATCCGCCCATCTCCTGCCAAGCCTACAGAGTGGTTCCACGTAAAGATAGAAATCAAAGGTGAAAAGATCAGCGTATTTGTGAACGGGGCAAGCGATCCGTGCATGGAGATCAACACGCTCAATCCCAAGCCAACCGGAAAAAAGATCGGCTTTTGGGTGGGCAACAATTCCAACGGCGATTTTTCGAACCTGAAGATCTCCAAATAGCAGACCAAGTATTAAAAAATGACCACTCAATAAAACCTGATGAAATTACTACTTTTTGTCCCAGTACTTATTTTTTTTATTCTTATTGCCAAGGCGCAGGAAAAAATGGTCAGCGTGAACGGTAAACAGTATCACGTTATCATTACGGGCCTGGAAAAGCGAAAAGCGAATTCTCCCGTTGTGGTCCTTGAGAGCGGTATGGCAGTGAACATTGCGAACTGGAAAGCCATCCCAACAGAAATTTCCGCATTTGCTCCGGTACTAGCTTATGAGCGTGCGGGAATTGGCAGGTCTGAAAAGCAGTATACAATGCCCACTCCAACGTTCGTCGCCCAAAATCTGCACGCCATTCTAGAAGAACTGAAGATTTCTCCACCCTATATCCTTGTCGGACATTCCCTGGGCGGCGTGTACATTAGGGCCTTTGCGGGCATCTATCCCACCGAGGTAGTAGGATTGGCATTTATTGATCCAGCTGATTTTACCGAAACCAGGGATGACTGGAACAACATTTTTCGAAAGCTCGGACTATCAGAAGAAAGGATACAGGCAATGATCAAGGCAAGGCTGTATGGCCCTGCGCAAAAAACCGATTCGGTGAACTTTGGTCCGTGGAGCGAACGCCAGGTGCTCGCCCAGCTGAGAAGGGACGACTTTGCCCAGATCACCGCCCTGCCCTTGCCCAAGGTACCCATCTACTTTTTTGTCGGGGGGAAATTTGAGGTTCCCCTGAACCAGCGAAGCAGGGAATACGACCAGGAGAAATTTTTCCATATCAAGAACTCCTCGAACATGGAACGTTGGCGGAAACTCATCTACGCTACGGGAAAGCATGGCGCAATGCTCTACCTAACTGGTGCAGGACATTACATTCATTGGGACGAGCCTATATCGGTGGTGGAGAACCTAAAGATCCTTTTCAACAGCAGCTTGAAATAACTCATTGGCCTAATGGAAAGGCTCTAGCAGCAGAAACTGTCATGCCTCGCTAGGCCAAAAGTTCAAATAACAGCAGCAATCTGAATACTCCATACACCTGAACATGCATGATGGGGTGCATCCGCTGGCTGAAGGTTACCGGATCATTGCGGGCCGGGTATGGCCAGTGTTGCAGCCTTTGCTTTAAGCTTGCTGTTGGTGTTTCTCGCCGGGTTTGACCAGGTAGACCGGTTTGGAGGAATCTGCGATGCGGAAAGTCAGGTTGATCCTTGGGCCGATGGTTCTGGTGGTTTTTGGTACGTGGTGTTCGTAATGTTCCTGCATGGTTTCGCCCATGAGCAATAGACTTCCATGGGTGAGCGGGATGTCTATCTGCCGGATATCTTTTCTTGTTTTGTGACGCACTTTGAAAATCCTGGTGTCGCCAAAGGTGATCGAGGCAATGTGGTGGTGTTTTCCGTCTGCCGGCAGGTTGTCGCTGTGCCAGGCCACGGAATCTTTTCCGTCCCGGTAGAGGTTTAAAAGCACACGGTCGAATGTGATTTCGGTGATCTGCTCCACGGCTGCTTTGATTTCAAGCAGCACTGGTGTCCACTGATGTCCGTTTTCTCCACCATAGTAAGCGGTCAGGCGCGGATCGGCGATCATCTTATCGTACATCTTGCGCATGCGCTGCTGCCAGGGTGAGTCTTTGAGCAGTGTTCTATAATAATTGTCAGAGGTTGTTTTGTCAAAAAAATGCTGCCATAGCCGCAGTTCGGTATCCGGTAATTCAAAGTCCTGGTACCTTTTAACTCCCCCGTCGAATAGTGCTGTTTCTGAAAAAAGGTTCATGCAGCAAATTTAAATATTTTGTTGAATAACTAAAAATATTAGTATATATTATTCCTGTTTGTTTTGTTTTACAGTGGTTTGTTAACAAATTTTCCAGTTTTATCCACATTAAAATATTTGCTAACATTTTTAGTATTATGTTTGTTGTTGTAATTAGGAGGCAAAAGGTTTGCCTGCTAATTAGGGGACGAATCATGGATGCAAAAAAGGAAATATTAATCAAACTTCAGCAGGACATCCTGCTGTGGCAGGGCTTTAAGCCGCAGGGCGGTACCAGGGCGGAGCGTGTCGGACTTGGTGAGATCGAGCAGGTCTTCCCCGGCGGAGTCTTTCCCAAAAGGGCGATCCATGAATTTATTACCGTTTTGCCGGAAGATTCGGCAGCCAGTGATGGCTTTATTGCCGGGCTGCTTGCTGTACTGATGCAGGATGGTGCGGCCTGCGTGTGGGTGGGTACCTCCCGGAGGTTGTTTCCTGCTTCGTTAAGCGCTTTTAACGTGGAACCCGATCGGATCATTTTTATGGATGTGCAGACAGAGAAAGAGGTGCTCTGGGTGACCGAGGAGGCGCTGAAGTGCCAGGGACTTGCGGCGGTCGTTTCCGAACTGAATAATGTGAGTTTCATAGAATCACGCAGGTTGCAACTGGCGGTGGAGCAAAGCGGGGTTACTGGTTTTATCCTGCGCAAGGATGCAGGTAAAGCGGCAAGCACAGTAGCTACCGCCAGGTGGAAGATCAGTCCTTTGCCTACTGGTACGGCAGATGGGATGCCTGGCCTGGGCTTTCCGCGCTGGCAGGTGGAGCTGTTGAAGGTGCGTAACGGCAGACCGGGCAGCTTTGTGCTGGAATGGGCGGGTGAGGGTTTCCAGGAGGTTAGCGACCATGCTGCCGTGAAGAAACCGGCGAGTGGGACGGTATGGGCCGGATATGAGGGCAGGCAGATTGGGTAGCAGGTGATGCAAAGGCGTTTTGTCTCCATATGGTTTCGTCAGCTCCTGGCTGACTGGCAGCTGATCCGTAGGCCGGAACTCGTTGAGGTACCTTTTGTATTTGCAGCGCCGGATCATGGGCGGATGATGGTCACCGCGGTCAGCCCATTGGCCTTTGGTTCTGGGGTGGAAGCCGGGATGCGGGCGGCGGATGCAAAGGCGATCTGCCCGGGACTCGAGGTGCTGGATGATAAACCCGGACGTCCGCGGAATCTGCTGCGCAGGCTGGGAGAATGGTGCGTGCGGTATTCGCCCATCGTTGCCATTGATGAGTTTGGTATGGATGGGCTGCTGCTGGATGTATCCGGTTGTACGCACCTTTGGGGCGGGGAGCGTGAATATTTAAAAGAGATCGTTTCAAGGTTAAAGGCTAAGGGCTATACGGTGCGGGTGGCGATAGCGGATACGCCCGGTGCCGCCTGGGCAGTTTCCCGTTATGGTAAAGTAACGCCGCTGGTTCCCGCCGGAGGGCAAGCTGAGGCTTTGCTTGGACTGGTGCCGGAGGCTTTGCGTCTGGAGCAGCCGGTACTGGCCAGGCTGCGCAAGCTGGGTTTTTACCAGATTAAAAGTTTTGTTGCTATGCCCAGGTCGGTGCTGCGCAGGCGGTTTGGCGGGGATTTTCTGTTGCGGCTGGGGCAGGCTTTGGGCAGCGAAGCGGAGGCGTTGGTTCCTTTGCAGGTACCGGTGCCTTTTAGCGAAAGGCTGCCTTGTATGGAACCGATCAGAACGCGCACCGGAATTGAGATTGCCATTACCAATATGCTGGAAAGTTTATGCAGGAGGATGCAGACGGAGGGCAAGGGATTGCGGACGGGGGTGTTGACCGGCCACCGGATTGATGGCAAAGTTGTGCAGATCGCTATCGGTACCA